>Ga0209187_1000166_pt1 | contig 142908 bp, 116 predicted proteins | sample BantaG_FD_187430 | JGI IMG/M metagenome (GOLD analysis project Ga0209187, IMG submission 187430) | Marine algal microbial communities from Bantry Bay, Ireland - BantryBay_4 metaG (SPAdes) (version 2) | ecosystem: Host-associated > Algae > Red algae > Unclassified | place: Bantry Bay, Ireland...
CAGGAGCATCAGAAATTTTGACGATTACCTTTACGATTGACCCGAACTTGCCGACAAGTGTGACTTCATTAGAAAACTTCGCTGAAATCAGCGGAGCAGAAGATGAAAATAACAACCCGGCAACAGACATCGACTCTACACCGGATAGCGATGATACCAATGATGGTACACCAAGCGACGATGTTACTGACAATAGTAATGCCGACGAAGACGACCACGATCCGGCAGTAGTATCCATAGGTACATTTGATTTAGCATTGACCAAAACACTGGCAGGCGGACAGAGCGCGACGGTAGCACCGGGCGACCTCGTTACTTTCCAAATTACGGTCATCAATCAAGGTAATATCGATGCGACTGATGTAGTTATTACAGATTACATCCCGTCAGGATTTACACTCGTGGATAATGATTGGACTTACATAAATGCTTCAACAGCTACTTACGTAATGACAGGTATTATTTCCGCAGGTAGTATCGAAACAGTAGAAATTACTTTGAAAGTTAATGGCAACGCACAAGGCGATTACACCAACTTTGCAGAGATTTCTCACGCAGAAGATACAGATGGAAATGATATGGACGACAAAGATGTCGATTCCACACCTGACGACGACAATACCAACGATGGTCCGGTCAGCGATGATGTCACCGACAGTAGCAATGGAGACGAAGACGACCACGACCCCGCTACTGTTACCGTAGAATACTTCGACCTTGCATTGACAAAAGTGTTGGCAGGTTCACAAGTATATTACAATCCGGGCGATGCTGTTACCTTTACAATTGAAGTATTCAATCAAGGTACAATTCCGGCATACAACATTACAGTTACGGATTATTCACCAACAGGTTTGACGCTTGCGGATAATGACTGGACACAATCATTTACAGGAGATATTCTCTATCAAATTCCGGGACCAATTGTGCCGGGTGCTTCAGCAACAGTGGATGTTACATTCATTATTGATGCGAATGTGACCGATGCAAGTCTCACTAACTTTGCAGAAATTGCAGACGCGGAAGATGCAGACGGTAACCACCCGAATGATATAGACTCTGACCCGAATACAGATCCGAATGACGATACAGTTATTTTTGACAATGATACAGATAGCACACTCGGTGATGAAGATGACCACGACCCGGCAATAGTCTTAATTGGCGACCAAATATTTGACTTAGCATTAAGAAAAGTATTGGCGAATCCAAACGACACTTATTTCGCAGGTGATGATGTTACCTTTACTATCGAAGTCATAAATCAAGGCACGATAGATGCCTACAACATCAGTATCGTGGATTACATACCAACAGGTATGATGCTCAACGATGCCAACTGGACGCTTGCTTCCGGCAACGAAGCATTCACCAATATCGCAGGACCGATTGCAGCCAATGGCGGCACGGCTACAGTTGACATTACGCTCACGATTGATGCAGTTACGAGTTTGCAAAACTTCACCAACTATGCAGAAATCAATGGTGCAGAAGATGAAAATGGTATCACACAAGACGACGTGGATTCAACACCGGACAATGACCCGGGTAATGATCCGCTTCTCATAGATGACGACATCGACAGTACCAACGGTGACGAGGACGACCACGATCCGGCTACTCTCTCATTGAGCGTATTTGATTTGGCATTGGTCAAAACATTGAGCGCGACACAAAACACGCCGATTGGCGTAGGCAACGATGTTACATTCACATTGACTATTACAAATCAAGGTAATGTGGATGCGTATAATGTCAATATTGCAGATTACATTCCAACAGGACTCATTTTGAATGATAATGATTGGATTGAAAATACACCGGGCATCGCGGAATTGTTCTTCCCGATTAACGGACCGCTTGCTGCGGGTAGTTCGTATAATGTGGATATTACCTTTACCGTAGATAATTCATTTACAGGAAATTCTATTACGAACTATGCGGAAATCAGCGAAGCTGATGATGATACCAATACTGCGAATACACCACCAACCGACAGTGATTCTACGCCGGATAGTGACGATAGCAATGACGGTACACCAAGCGACAACGTAACCGACAATAGCAACGCAGACGAGGACGATCACGATCCAGAGACGATTCAGATAGAGCAAATATTTGACCTTGCCTTAACGAAGGCATTGGCAAATCCACAGGGCAATTACTACGCTGGCAATGATGTCACCTTTACGATTGAAGTATTCAATCAAGGTACAATTGATGCCTATAATGTGGATATTATTGACTACATCCCAACGGGCTTGAGTTTGAATGACAGTAATTGGATACCGGGCATACAGTCGGCTACTGCATTGGCAACTATAGCCGGACCTATTACACCGGGCAATAGTCAGACGGTTGATATTACCTTAAAACTTGATTCATTAAGTGGTACACCGACCTTAACCAATTTCGCGGAGATTACCGATGCGGAAGACATAGACGGCAACTCACAAGATGACGTGGACTCCGAGCCTGACACAGACGGGCTTAACGATGGATTTTACGTAGATAATGCTATCAATAATGAAAGTGGTGATGAAGATGACCACGATCCAGCAGACGTAACGCTACAAATATTTGACCTTGCATTGGTTAAAAATATTTCACCGACACAAGCATTGCCTGTCTTTGAAGGTCAGAACGCGACATTCGTATTTACTGTTTACAATCAAGGTACAGTAGATGCAACGAATGTAACGATTACGGATTACATACCGTCCGGCTTCCTATTAAATGACAGCGACTGGACATCGGTTAGCCCAAGCGAGGCATACACTGTTATTACAGATGTGATACCCGTAGGTGGCAGCTACAATGTAGAAGTCACGATGACCGTACAACCTGGCGCAGCCGGTAGCGACCTCGTCAACTTTGGTGAAATATCAGAAGCCGAAGACACGCAAGGTAATATGCCTGAAGACGTGGATAGTACACCAGATAATGATAATACTGATGATTGGGTAGATGGCGAAATCAATAACCTAAGTGGTGATGAAGATGACCACGATCCGGCTCAATTGCCTGTGGGTATATTTGATGTCGCATTGAGTAAAATTACGCTCTTACCATCGGCAGGTACACCTGTCTATGAGGGAGATGTGGTAATATTCGGATTATACATTTACAATCAAGGTACAGAGACGATTCAAAATGTTGAATTGACCGATTATGTTCCGGCTGAATTGACCCTTGCAGATCCGGATTGGACATTGGTAAGTCCGACAGAAGCGACATTTGTATATACACAACCTATAGCTCCTGGAGCATCTGGTTTGGTACAAATTCGATTCATTGTAAATGATGTATCCAATGGTATCATCACAAACTATGCAGAGGTAAGCGATGCAGAAGATACCAATGGCAACCATCCGCCAGATGTAGATTCTACACCAGATAATGACAATACGAATGACGGTAACGTAGAAGACAATGAAATCTTTGAAAACGGTCAGAACGGCAACGACGAAGACGACCATGACATTGAAGAAATCGCTACGGCAGAATTAGCTTGTGTACTTGTGGCATACCCGCAAGCGGAAGGCAACTGTGTCGGTGACAATTTATACCTAATGTCTAACGCTATCGGTAATACTGCTGCTTATACTTACGAATGGTCTGGACCAAACGGATTTAGTTCACTCAACCCGAATCCAGTCATCATTGCAGCAGATACAATGAATGCAGGTACATACACGCTCACTATACGTGACGATGGATTCTGCGAAATTGACATACCTGTTGAGGTAGATATCGTACCATGTATCTTACCGTTGGAGTTGACGTACTTCAAGGGTACAGAACAAGATTGCGAAGCTATACTCACTTGGGGTACAGCTACCGAAGAAGGCATTAGTCACTTCGAGGTCGAAAAAAGCACTGACGGTGTTGGCTTCGCACAAATCGGAAGAATCGATGCAATCGGTAATTCAGATATTGCCAATGATTATAGTCACATTGATAATAATTTGAGCGAAGTGAATTACTATCGTCTGCGAATCGTAGAGGTGGACGGTACAACGACATATTCTGAAATTCTGACTATACAATCAGCATGTACAACAGGTGGTGTTTCCATCTCGGATGTCTTCCCGAATCCGGTCAGCAGTGGCGTTGTTAGTATTCGTTTCAATAGCAATGTTGATCACGAAGATGCACAAGTTATCGTCAGAGATATGTTGGGCAGAACGATGATGGAAGTACCGTTCACAATATTTGAAGGTACAAATCTCATCAGTGTTGACCCAAGCAGATTATCCGCAGCAACGTACCTCATTACGGTACAAGGCAACGGTTGGTATTCACAGACAATGCCGTTTGTCAAATTAGATGAATAATAAATAATACAGATGAAATAGACGAGCAGAGGCTATCCCAAAATTGGGATAGCCTCTTTTTATTTTCCTAATGTCCTACGCATAAGCCGCCTGATACATCTGCAGCGTCACTTCCATTATCCGTTTAAATGTTCGATTAAAATACGAGGTACTATTAAACCCACACTCATTACAAACCGCTGACACCGTTATATCCGTATTCACCAGCATTTGACAAGCAAAACACGCGCGTACAAATTTTTTCGGGCGAAGCCGAGGCGGCTATCAGTCCGCAGTTGTTACAGTCGCTTGAATTTCAACACCTTTATAACTCACTGATTGTCAAAGTGTCCAACGTTAGACGGGTAGCCGCCGAAGCCAATAAATGCAGCAATTCTAAAAACAAAATAACCTGCGGAAGTCCTCACTATCAATGATTTTCTTGATTTTTTTCTTTATAATTCACATTTCGCGTAAATAGAAATGGAATTAACCATTAATTGGGCAAAATGTTACATGACCTCGTTAGAGGTCGAATATTGGTAGAGTTTTTCAATAAAAATACGTCAAGCGAGCTTTTAGGTTCGTAATATGGAGTACGTAGAGGCACTTAAAACAAATTTTCATCCCAAAAAAGCTACCGATATTTTGCACTTAACAGTGCTGCCCAATTAATGGTCAATTCCGAATAGAAATAAGAAAATAAAATTTAAAAGAAGTTATATTTTGAAATTATTTTCATAAAAAGCATTGAACAAAATTTAATTCGATTTAAATAAAATTAAATGCGTAAAATGATATTTATTTTCATTGATAGTGAATGAAAAAAATATTTAAATTCTTTTTGCATTTAAAATTCTGAATTATATCTTATTTTTAACCAAAATCAGAATATAATTCTGTTTAAATTCATTTTTCTTAATTGCATTTACGCGAAATGTAAAACTACATCTTGACTTGTTCTTTTCCTTCTAAAAAACACAAAAAAGTAGTTGCGCTCCCGATGGGTGCAGGACAAATTTTTAATTTTATTTTGAAATGTCACTGTACTGATGACTTTAGCCGTCAAGTGGCTCGGTGCTTTCCCGCGACGGCTAAAGTCGTCGGTACGAGGCAGATTAAAAATTTGTCCTGCACCCTTCCCGATAGTTATCTGGATGCTATGCAACGTTTTTTTTATAATATCTCAACCGCACTCACGCCATTACTTTTCTTTTTAATCTGAATTTGAGTTGGAATACGTTCTTTCAAATTTTCTACGTGAGATATTATTCCTATCATCTTGCCTTGTGATTGTAAGGTTTCTAAGGTAGAAATTACGGTTTCGAGTGTGTTGCTGTCCAAGGTGCCGAAGCCTTCGTCGATAAATAAGGAATTGATTTTTACGTTTTTGCTCGCCAAATCCGACAGTCCCAGGGCGAGTGCTAAACTGATGATGAATTTTTCGCCGCCGCTTGAGGTATCGACCAACCTTTCTTGGTCGGTTTGGTAGTGGTCAATCAGATTGAAGTTAAGTTCTTCTTTGGGTTTGTAATCGTTCTGCATTTTTAGTGAATAACGCTTGTTTAGCTTGAATAAATGCACGTTTGCAAGGTTTAATAAATGCTTTAATGTCAAACGCTGCACATATATATTGAAGGCATCTTTTGAGTTGCCGATAATTTTGAATAGCTCTCGCCAAACCTTACAAATTTCTTCTTGGGCATTAATTTTTTTGTAGGTTTCTTGATTTCTATTTTTAATTTCTTGGTCTTTTCTAAAAGCTTCTTTTATTTCGCCTTTTTGAGCTGATAAATCATCTCTTTTGGTTTTTAATGCTGCTAAAGCCAATTGATTTTCTTCCTCTGAAGTATCGAAGTTTTTCGATTGGTTCAAATTTTCTATGGCTTTGAGGTTTTCTTCCTTTCGGGTCTTTAATTTAATTTCTTGCTCTTTTATTCGTTCTTTATTTTGGGTGTATTTTTGTTTGTCTTCTGTTGATAATAAAGCGGCTTGAATGTCTTGTTTTGACTGAAAATCGCTCTGTTTTAACTTCGATTTGAGCGATGCTTTTAAGGTGCTTAATTCTTCCTCTAAGTCTTTTTGTTCTTTAATATTTTTAGTCCTTATAGCTTCTTTTTCTACTTGTGTGTCTAATAATTTTTGTAGTTCTTTTTTACTTGATTCAACTTTATCTGCTAATTTGTTTCTTGCTGATTCTAAGGTGCTTCGCTTATTTTCTACCGAAATATCAATCGGCAAAATAGCAACGCGTTTGGCTTGGAATGTGTCGTATTTGTCTTCACATTTAGCGATAGTTTTGGCGTAGTTGTTTCGTGTTTTGGTATGCGTGGCAAGTTGTTTTTTGTTGCTGCTTAATTTGCTGTTGATTAGGTTAATTTTAGCTTTTAATTTTGCCAAATTCTTCTGCCTCTTATCGAAATCCGCAATCGATTTTTTAATATCTTCAATAAATATACTTGTCTGCTCAATAGACGGTAATTCATATTTGAATTTAGCCAATTTTTTTCTCAAATCGTCTTCAGAGGTGTTACAAATTTGGGTTAACTTGTCAACAGATTTATGTTTTGTGTCTATTTCAGCATTGAGGTTTTTAATATTCGCATTGAGCGTTGCAATAGTTGTTTTTAAGGTCGTAACAGCCTCTTTTTGCGCCTGAATATTAGTTGATAATTCGTCTTTCTGCGTTTGTAGTTCTTGTGCAGATATTATTTTATCATGGAGCGATTTTAAGTTTTTGGAAGATAGATTTACCTCAATATTTATTTGATTTAGATTGCCTAATTTACAATCAATATTCAATTTTTTTGCGTTGGATTGAATGGATTTTAATTCGTCTGTTATTGTTTTGATTTGCGCTGTACAGCCATCAATATTGGTGGATAATTTGACTTCTTTTTTCTCTAAATCAGATTTTGAATCGCTTAGTTTTTTTAAATCTTTTCTTCGTGTTTTAAGTTCACGCTCAGATTTTGAAATATCTATTGACGCTTCATTTTCAGCAAACGGATGCTCTTCAGAACCACACAAACCACAAGGTTGACCTTTTACTAAGTGTTGGCGGTCGGCTTCATATTTAGAAATACTTTTTTCTAAATCTAAAATTTTTTCGGCATCAACCACGAACGCTTCCTGGGAAATAATTTCTTTTCGTTTCGTTCCAATCTTTTCTTTAACCTTCTCTAAATCAGCCGAAAATGCTATCTTTTCATCAGAAATACTTTTAAGCCTGTCTTCTTTTTTGCTGGCGTCTTCAGAGAATTTTTTAAATTGTTTCCAGTCAGATTCAATGGCGGACAGCTTCTCTTTTTTCGCTAATAAATCCGCTAAATTATTTTTAGACAATTGTTTATTAAGTGCCGACAATTCGTTTTCTATTTCGCCGATCGCTGCTATTTTCTCACTGAAAAGCTCATTCTTTTCGTTTAATTCATTAGTCGTTTCCTCAACTTTTTCCTTTTTCCGGGAAATGAAAAGTAGATCCTGCTGAAGCGTTTCCTTATTGCCATTTAGGGTAGTTAACTCACTTACCCAAGTCGATATTTCCGAATTTACGGTGCTTAAAAATTCGTTTTTGAGGATGAAGGCTTCATTAATTTTAATCTCATTTTCTGTCTCGGTCAAACCTTTAATTAATTCATTATTATCATCTTCCAATGATTTTATTTGCAGATTCAATGCCTCCAATTTCTCCGCTTCTTGTTGTTTCTTTTCGGCTTCATTATTCAATTGATTATCCAACTTTGTAATTTCATCAAACTTAGGTAACCAATCCGTAAACTCCTTTTTTGCAAGTTCTAATTGGGCGGTTTCACGTCCAGTTTTTTCACGTAAACGTTCAATTTCCGGTTTCAGTTCTGCCAATTTTTGCGCTAAAATTTTTAAATCATTCGATTTATCAATACTCCTTTTTTCAGTCCTATCAAAACCCTCAATCAGTTCTTTAAACGGCTCTGCCTGCTCGTTCAAATCCAATAATTCAAATTCATTTTTATGCTTTTTAAGGTCGGAACTTACTTTGTGCGAATCTTGTTCTAATTGTTCAGATTGCGTCGCGAATTTCGAGGATTCGACGTACCAATTCGCAATACGCTCCATTGATTTATTTTCCTTTTCCGAGGCTTCAATTTCATCATCCAGTTTTTTCTGTTTTTGAGTTAATTCAATTTCTTTTTCTTCCGTCAAAATGTCTTCAGAATTAATTTTAGTTTGAATTTTTTCCAGTTTCCTTTCCTCCGCAAACTTTCTATCTAAAATCCCTTGACCAATTTTTTTATAAATCTGTTCCCCCGTAATTTGCTCCAATAACTTCCCTTTGTCAGGACCTTTAGCCGATAAAAACGCAGCAAAATCACCTTGCGCCAACATGACCGAGCGCAAAAATTGGTTGTAATCCAATTGTGTTACCTTTTCTACTTCTTCGATATATTTTCTCTTTTTTTCGGCTATAATTTTCTCTTCGGACAAATTTTTCAACCTAACTTCTTCTTGCGGATTCGAGAGCAATTTCCCCGTCTTAGAAGCCAATCGTATGCCCCAATATCCTTCATAAATGGAATCGTTATTTTCGAAAGTTACGCGACTAAACGCATCATTTGCACCGCGACTGACCACATCAATCAATGTACCTTTTGTGCCATTAAAACGCGGCACAGCATGATACAAAGCAATCGTTATAGCATCTAAAATCGTCGTTTTTCCAGCCCCCGTAGGACCTGTGATAGCGTATAATCCAACCCCCTTAAATTGCTCACTTTCAAAATCTATTACAATTGATGAGTCAGATTTTAATGAATTTATATTTTGTAGTTCAATCTTTAAAATTTTCATATCTATCTGCGCTTATTGGTTTCTAACGGATTGTAAAACTTCATTAAAAGCATCCCAAACTTCTGAACGTTCCTTTAAATCAAAGCCCATTTCTTTACATTTCAACTCAAATACTTCCGTCGGTTTTAGTTCTTTAATCGACTTTGTTTCATTTAATAACTCCTCAATTCCCTTAATCCTTCGTTGGTTTTTCAAAGTTGTTTTCAAAACCTCAAAAGAGTATTTCTCCGCCGCTTTCTTCAAATCATCGGTATTGATACTATTTTTCTCATCCAATACTATTTCCACCCACGGAGTCAGTTTATAAGCATTAAAAATGACATCAGGGAAGGCTTCAATACACGCTTCGATAGTTCCTTCCAACTTATAAAATGCCCTAAAACGCGGAACTACCTCATCTTTGATAGCAGAGATTTTATTATTTTTAATGGTTAAAACAATGACCTTTTTATCATAATTAATTTCGCTAAAACTCAAAATATGAGGCGAACCGGAATACCTGATTTTATCGTTTTTACCAACCACCTGCGGTCTATGCAAATGCCCCAAAGCCACATAATCAAAATACGCCGGAAAATCCTCTGCCCCAATATGACCCAATGTTCCCACATAAATATTTTGTTCACTATCAGACACAGAACCGCCCATCGCAAATAAATGCCCCATTGCAATAACAGGTGCGTGACTTGTATTTATCGACTTACATTGCTCGGCAGAAGATTTATAATGATTGATTAATGCTCTCTTATATTTATCGGTCAACTCTTCAAATGATTCACCAGCGGCAGCACGTCGAATATCACCATCACGCAAATAAGGAACCGCACCAATAATTACTTTTTCACCATTCACCTCAACTTCAAAAACTTCATCTTCAATATTTTCCGTAGCCTTTCCAACCACCTTAATCGACAAAGCATCCAATAAATCTTTCGGTGCATTCAACATTCCCGGCGAATCGTGATTCCCGCCGGTTATGATGATAGATTTGCAACTTGTCGCTTTCAATTTTCCTAAAAAGCTATAATACAAGGTTCGATATTGATTTGATGGCGAACCAGTATCAAATATATCACCCGATATCAGTAACACATCAATTTTTTCCTTGATGATATAACATTCAACCCAGTTTAAGAATAAAACTTGTTCCTCCAATTGAGATTGTTCGTGTAGTCGATGTCCTAAATGCCAATCGGCTGTGTGAAGTATTTTCATTTCGGTTTCTTAGCTTTCGAATATTTTATCAAGACAATTAAAGGTGAATTTTTGCGATATAAAAAGATGTAGAAAACCCTTTTGAAGTTATCAATGCGGACAAAATAAGTCATATATCCAAATTATCCAAAGAATGTTTAATATTGCTAATTTTTTCGTCATCAAAATTTAAACCTGTAATTTCTCCCTTGCTATTTTTAGAGAAAGATTTGATTGTACTCCAAACTTGAGTAAGTTGAACTTTCATTAAGATAAAGTCAAATTCCTATTCCTGTTCCAATTCCAGAATAACTTGCGGCTTAGGGTCGCTCATGATGTAGTCTATTTTATGCGTTAATGAAAGCTGTAAATATCACAAAAAAAACAATCTGCACCAAGCGAAGTCGGTAAAAATCACTCCGTCACACCGCCAAAAAGCAAACCGTCATACCGCACCCCGATGCGGTATCTGCCGAGTCTTGGCACGATGTCAAACAGTAGCCTCAATTTAAAATGGTGCTAAAAGCCAAACAGATACCGCGTCGTAGCGCGGCATGACAATTTGCTTTTTTGAAAATGTTGTGATTTTTTTGTAAATTTGAGCATCACAAAATTTTCGATTATGAGTGTTACAAGCATCAAAGACTTAGTTTTTGATTTGTCTCGCAAAGAGCAAATACAACTCGCCATGCACATCCTTCAAAATATTGCCGACGAAGAATCCGGTGAAAATGAATGGTTGACAGACGAGGTAGAAGCAGAACTACTTCGCAGAAAAGAAGCGGCATTGAACGGTACAAGTCAATTATTATCCCATGATGAAGTGATGAAATCTATCCGAAAATGAATTATATCCTCCGATACACACTCAAAGCCCGGGACGAACTGTAAGAAGGCTATGATTACTACAGTTCAAAATCCGAGCGTGTCGGTGATGATTTTTTGGAAAAAATCGAAGCGACTATCACTCATATTGAGCGCAGCCCCACGCTATCTCCCATAGTTGCACACGACATTCGTAAAGCCGTTGTGCAGAAATTTCCTTACATCATACTCTACCATATTGCGGATGAACGCATTATTATCCTATCGGTTTTTCACACCAAACAAGACCCGCAAAAGTGGATGAAGCGTCTATTGTAAATCACAGGTAAAATAATTTTGCAAATCGCCATAGCGTAATGCCTCCGGCTTGCGCCCTCGCACACATACGAAAGGCGCAAGCCGTAGGCGTTACGCTATGGATGTGGAAAACTGTGTGCATACTTTGTGCATAAATTCTTTTTTTTAGATGACTAAAACACCAAAATTCTCCGTACTTTTGTCAGCTATATAGTGCGGTACTTTCAGTCCGTGCCACCTTAGTTTGACTCATTACACGAAGGAACGGGCTGGAAGCACCGTTCTACGGACGCGGACTGGAAGTACCGCGCTACGTTCACAATAATGGAATTAAAGACACTGGAAATCAAGGGCTTCAAGAGTTTTGCAGACAAAACGACCATCAATTTCAACCAGAATATCACTGGCGTTGTTGGTCCGAATGGCTGTGGGAAATCCAATATTGTGGATGCCATTCGTTGGGTATTGGGCGAACAAAAAAGTAAGGAATTGCGCTCGGATAAAATGTCGAGCATCATTTTCAATGGCACGAAAGCCCGCAAACAAGGCGGCTTGGCGGAAGTGTCGTTGACTTTTGAAAACACCAAAAACATCCTGCCGACGGAGTATCACACCGTTACTATTACGCGGATGCTCTACCGCAGTGGCGAGAGCGAATACCGCCTCAACAACGTTCCGTGCCGACTCAAAGACATCAAAACGCTCTTCATGGATACCGGCATCGGCTCAAATTCCTATGCGATTATCGCGCTCGGAATGGTCGATGATTTGTTGAATGACCGGGAAAATTCGCGCCGACGATTATTTGAACAAGCCGCAGGTATTTCAAAATATAAAATTCGTAAACGAGAGACATTTAATAAATTAAAAGGAACAGAAGCCGACCTTGACCGTGTAGAGGATTTATTATTTGAAATAGAGAACAACCTAAAATCGCTCGAAAAACAAGCCAAACGCGCCAAGAAATATTTTGAACTCAAAGAAGATTATAAAAACCTCAGCATCGAACTCGCCGTTTTTCGCGTCAAAGACCAATCCGCCACCTACAAACAGTTACAAGAAAAAATAACTAAAGCCAACGACGACCAACTCGGTTCGACCACCCAAGCGACCAAATTGGAAGCGCAATTGGAGGCGGTAAAAGCGGGTAGTTTGGATGAAGAAAAAGCACTTTCCGAAAAACAAAAACACCTCAATGATTTGGTGGGAAATATTCGCAGTAAAGAGAATGATAAAAAGGTTTTTTCGCAAAAAATCCAATTTATCAAACAAAACGAAGCAAGTCTTTTTAATCAAATTGAAACCGCACAAGGCAATCTCGCGCAAGTCGAAAAAGACATCGTTTATTATCGTGGCGAAATCAATCAGGAAAAAGACATTGAGGAGCGATTGGAAGAGCAACTGAAGCAAGCGCAAGACGCACTCGACTCCATCAAAGGCAATCACGGCACACTCAAAACCGACTTGGATGAGTTTATGACTGCCCAGCAGGATTTGGAGCGCAAGGTATTTGAAATAGAAAAAAGACTTGCGATAAATGCTTCGCAAAAAGAGAACTTGGCGCGCGACATTGCCCATAATAATGAAGAGATTGAGCGTAGACAAATCGAGGTCGGGACACTACGCACACGATTCGATGAATTGAGCAAAGCGCGAAGCGAAAAAAACGGCTACGTCAACCAACTTGAAGACGAAGAAACCAACCGCAAAATAAAGATAGAAGTCATTGATAATGAGGTAGAAATCATCAAACAGGAACTCGTCACACTCAACCGCCAAATGGACTCGAAGCGCAACGAATTTCAACTCACAAAAAGCCTTGTCGAGAACCTCGAAGGCTTCCCGGAATCCATTAAATTCCTCAATAAAAGCCGCGATTGGGACACCAAAGCCCCCTTGCTTTCTGACATCATTTACTGTCCAGAAGAATACCGTGTAGCGATAGAAAATTACCTCGAAAATTATATGTCTTATTATGTCGTGAAAAACGAAAGTGAGGCGATAAAGGCGATTAGTTTGTTGAGTAGGTCGCAAAAAGGTAAGGCGAATTTCTTTTTATTGGATAAAATCGCGAGTCACTCCACAAGCACGGCAACATCGCCCGTATCGGGTGCGATTCACGCCCTAAAAATCGTCGATACCGAACCGGAATATGTCAATTTGTGCAGCTATTTACTCGGAAATGTATGGCTCACAGACGGCGAAACACCACCCGAAGCGACCTTGCCGGATAATACGATTGCGCTCTCGAAAAGTGGTAAGTATGTCAAGACGAGATTTACGCTGTCCGGTGGTTCGGTGGGCTTATTTGAGGGGAAAAGAATAGGACGGAAAAAGAATTTGGATATTCTCAAAAAAGACATTAGTACGCTGGAAAAGAAGGGGAAGGAGTTGACCGATAAATTTGAATCGAAAAATAAGGAACTCAAAGAATTGCGCCAAGCAAGTCAGGAAGATTTGATTAAAAAAGAGAAAAACCAACTCAATCAAATCCAACAAGAAACCATTGGTTTGCAGACGCGATTGGAGAATTTTGAGAGCTTTCTAAAGGACGTACAACGCAAAAAAGCGCAAAGCGAAGAGCGCATCCGTCAGATGGAATCGCAAGACTCGGAAATCACCGTACAACTGACCGGACTCCGCGCAGACTACGGTTACACGCAACAACAAATTGCGAAAATGGATAGCTCGTACCGACTTGCTGCCGAGACACTTAGCCGCGCTTCGACGGATTATAATCAGAAAAATATTGAGTTTATACGTCAGCAAAATAAGACGACTGCACTTAGCCGTGAACTGACCTTTAGAGAAAACCAACTCAGCGGCATCAAGACAAAAATGGCAACCGACCGCGAAACAAAAGCCGCCGCCGCCGCCGACCTCCAAGAAACCGAACAAGCCATCGTCCAACTCGAAACCGACCTCGTAGAACTCTACCAAAGCAAGACCGCATTCGAAGGCGAACTCAACCAAGCCGAACAAAAATATTACGGCGCACGCGGCAATATGAATGAGTTGGAAAACCAATTGCGACAGGCGCGACGAGTGGCGCAGGATAGTCAGATGTTGCTCACGCAATTGAAGGATAAATACAACGAAGTGCGCCTCGAATTGTCGTCGATAGGCGAGCGATTACGCATCGAATTTAACATCGAAATCAACGACATCATCAAGCGCGAACCCAATCCCGAATACAAAAAAGACGACCTCGAACACAAAGTCAGTCGCCTAAAATCGCGCCTTGACAACTACGGCGAAATCAACCCCATGGCAGTCGAAGCCTACGACGAAATGAACGAGCGTTACGAGTTCATCACCGCCCAACGCAACGACCTCAACGAAGCCAAAGCCACTCTTCTCGAAACCATCAAAGAAATAGAAACCACTGCCACTGAACATTTTATGACCGCCTTCACGCAAGTGCGCGAGCATTTTCAAGTCGTATTCCGCAGCCTATTCACAGAAGATGACACTTGCGACCTCACCTTAGAAGACGAAGAAAATCCGCTCGAATCCCGCATCAAAATCACCGCCCGACCAAAGGGCAAACGCCCCCAAACTATCAACCAACTTTCCGGTGGCGAAAAAACCCTGACCGCTACCGCCCTCCTGTTTTCGCTCTACCTGCTCAAGCCCGCCCCCTTCTGTATTTTCGATGAGGTAGATGCCCCACTCGACGATGCCAACATCGGTAAATTCAACAAAATCATCAAGAAGTTTTCGGAAGATTCGCAATTCATCATCATCACACATAATAAAGCGACGATGTCTTCCGTCGATATTATCTATGGCGTGACTATGGCAGAGCAAGGGGTTTCGAGGGTGGTGCCTGTTGATTTTCGGAGTTTGAATTGATTGGAATGCAGATTTTTGTTTGAAATTAAGTTAAAATGCAAAAACTTGCCTCAGACTTTTAAGTGTAAGGCAAGTTTCTTTAGCTAAGATAGTTTATTAAAATTGCCATTCGACGTAGAGGCGAATGTCAATACTATCATCACTGTTCCAAATCCTAACTATGGGTTGTAAGTGATAATATGATACAGTAAAATCAACCGAAGTGAAATATATCATATATTCAGCTCCAAAAATACCGTCATCATCTATAAGACCAACACCAAAGTTTCTGCTATCAATATTATTTATAGTAATTGGACTTGAGAGATTATAAACCAAAGGATTGCTACTGTTTATATTTACATCACTCATAATGGTAGTAGTCAGTTCATAATTCATAAAATCAACAGGAGATTCATCTATAAAGACATAAATATCAGGACCGGAACCACCTGAATCCCACGCTGTACCATTTTGCCGTGCAACGGGAAAATCGTACACATCTATTCTACTTATGGTCATCCTTATTGGGGTATCTGCAATGCTACAATCCGAGCCTGTCCAGCCAAAGCTACAATTACAGATTCCATTCGCACAATTACCATTTACACAAGTGACACCAGCGCAAGGGTCAGGGGCTATTTCACAATTCACTCCTGAATATCCATTCGCACAAACACATGTGCCGTTTACACAAGTTCCACCGTTCAGACAAGGAACTCCAACACAAAGGTCAGGAGCTGTATCACAATTTGCCCCCGTATAGCCATTTGCACATACGCACGTACCATCCACACAAGCACCTCCATTGAGACAGGCAACATCTTTACAAGGGTCTTTACAAGCATTCAGGGTCAAAATAATCAGGGCAAGCATCATTGGGATGCCCTTTTGAAGTAATGATTTCATAATTAATTGGTTATAAATTTTAAAAAAATAAGTATTACGATTTATTGTGGTCACTTTAATCTTATCTTTTATGAAAAAATAAATTATATATTGATTAAATATTTAAGATGTGACAATCAAAAGAGATAAAAGAAGGGAATGCTTTCTTTAGAGGCATAGCTTTCCTTCGGGAAATATTAAGCACAAATATAAAGATTAGTCTAAAAAAATAAAATAAAACGAAGCTTTTTTTTGTATATAAATTCGTAAATATACTTTTGGCTTTACTGCAAACGAAATAGCTTAGTAGCAGTGAGTAGGCTTTGAAGCGTTCTAAAAGGTGGTTCATCATTTTGATATGATTGGTTAGTGTAAGTGCTTTGATTGGCTGGTAATTTACGGGTTATTTGGAAGCAATGAAAATGTGTGGACGTTCTCGTTTGACGTTTCGATTTGCATAGCTCTATGAAAATAACTACTTTTGAAAAAATCTAATATAAACAAGGATTATATTGGATTTTAAATATTCAGACAAATGGCAAAGAATCAGAAAATCAATGTTCAAGGCACGGAAATCAGCGTTATCCGTTTACGGGAAACTGAATTTATTTCACTGACAGATATGGTCAAAGGATTTGAGGATAACTTGACGTTGATAGAACGTTGGCTACGCAATAAAAACACGATTGAATTTATCGGTATTTGGGAACAAATGCACAATCCCGATTTTAATTCCCTCGAATTCGAGGGAATTAAAAATGAAGCGGGGACAAATCGTTTTAGCTTGTCTGCCAAAAAATGGATAAACAAAACGGGTGCTATCGGTATTGTAGCCAAAACAGGCAGATACGGCGGAACTTATGCCCACAAAGATATTGCTTTTGAATTTGGCTCGTGGTTGAGTCCCGAATTCAAACTATATCTTATCACAGAATTTCAGCGCCTGAAAGATGAGGAAAACGACCGACTTCAACTCACTTGGAATTTACATCGCACACTTGCCAAAATCAACTATCGTATTCATACTGATTCTATCAAAGAACAACTGATACCGGAGGAATTACCCAAATCCAAAATTAGCCAGATTTATGCTTCTGAAGCTGATTTGCTCAATGTTGCGATGTTTGGAATGACTGCCGCACAATGGCGCAACATCAATCCCGACCTCGAAGGCAACATACGCGACCACAGCACACTTGAGCAGTTACTCGTCTTGGCTAATTTGGAAAGTATGAATGCAGAACTCATACGCATGGGAAGGTCACAAGCGGACAGACTCGCCCAACTCAACAAAGTTGCCCGCGAACAAATGACTTCACTGCTGAATATGTCATCAAGTATCAAAAAACTCCACTAAAGTAATCTTCTACAAGGTGGTTCATTATTTTGATTAGATTGATTAGTGCCACTCACCGCCTTTAAAATAGCCTGTTCTGTCCGGTTCTTCTTTTTCGGAAGGGAAAAATTGAGTCCGGCAGGTCATGACAATCTCTCTGAATTTGTGGACTTTTGATAAAATCTCATTCAGTCGTTTTTGGTGGTCTTTTATCGCTTCCAAGTCCATGTCTTCAATCGGCATTTGCAAGTTGCTCTTTAAAATCCGCTAAGGAAATCACCTGCACACTTTCTACGGTTTCCATTGCCAATAATTTTTTATCGCCTGTAATCAAGTATGCAGCGTCGTATTGAAGGGCTAAATCGAATAGATAGTTATCTTTTATATCGGGGCTATCCTTGAAAATTAACTCAATATCAACGAATTGTGTTAAATCAGAATGGAAGTCAATGTAATCTTCAACGGGTTGTTTGAGATACTTATCAAATTTCTCGCGGTTGAGTACGTTTGTTAATTCATCTATCAACTCATTACAGGAAAATACGGTGAGTTCATTATCTACGATAAACGTGACCAATTGGGGAAGCCTTGCCATGATGAAGTAGCTTATCCAAACATTGACATCAATTACAACGCTACTTCCCTTCATATCGCACTTGCATGACTTCTGCCACGATTTCCTCCATTGTGATATTATTGGGTACAATGGATTGATTAAGTCGTTCTGCCTTAGCCACTAAAGTGCGTTTTCTCAAACCCTTTAATAGAATGACTTGTTCTTCTTCAGAAAGAAGAACCGCTAAATTTTTAATCTGTTCGACACGTTGTATAGCTGTCATTGTCTGATTTTTATGATGATTCGATAAGCAAAGATAAGGCTTTTGACAGACTTTTTCAATGTCGTTTGGTTTTTCAGTATGTGCAAATTTTGCACATACTGAATATCAGTTGTTCGGAAATTCCGAACAACTCCTTTTAAGTTCATCATTTTGATTCAATTGGTTGGTGTAAGTGTTTTGATTGGCTGGTAATTTACGGGTTATTTGACAGAAAAGAAAATGTGTATCGTCTCGTCTGAGGTTTTCAAAACGTTCCCGTCATGCTCTGAATTTGAATTAAGCCTCAATTATGTTATATTTGTATTCAAATTCATCTCCAATCAATTTATATCAATGAAAATTCATTCGTTTAGCTATTGGGATAAAGATAATAATCGAGAAGTAGAGCGTGTTTACTTGAAAGATTTGACGCTACTTGTCGGGGCTTCCGGCGTTGGTAAGACGGAAATACTACATGCTATCCGAAATATAGGACAAATTGCGGCGGGGGCATCATTAAGTGGAGTGGAGTGGAGTATGGATTTTTCAATTGGTCAGGACAATTATATTTGGGAGGGTAGGTTTAAGAGTTTGGAGAAAAATGAATTAATTAATCTTTGGTTAGCCAACGGTTCTAATGGAGATAAATGGTACACTAAACCAATGCTTATCTATGAGAAAATTATAATGAATGATGATGAAATTGTTAAAAGAAAAGGTGTTGGTCTGACTTTTAAAGGTGAAGAAAGCCCTTTTCAGATAAAAGAAGAACAGAGTGTGATTAGCCTAATTTCTGACCCTTTGATTAAAAAAATAGCAAATGAATTCAAAAAAATAATTTATAGTGATTATACAAACTCTGTACAAGGCTTTTTACCAAATAACTATGAAAAATTAATAGATAAAAATATACTTAATAAATATAAAAATATAGATAATTTAAGAAATTCAAGAGAAGATATAAGAGCTAAATTGTTTTGGGTACATGAAAAAGAAAGTGAAATATTTGAAGACATCAAGGAAGACTTTATTAGTATATTTTCGCAAGTAACTCACTTAAAGGTTGATACACTTGATATCTTGCAAAGCTCCAATACAGATGCTTTATTGAGGGTAAGTCCTTTTATTCAGTTTAAGGAAAAGGGAATGAAGGAATGGGCTACTATGGGACCGATGAGTGCAGGAATGTACCGTACACTCAAACATGTCATGGAATTATACCTAAGCCCCGAAGGAACTATCATTTTGATAGACGAATTTGAAAACAGCTTAGGCGTAAATTGCATAGACGAGTTGACTACGATAATGAAAGGTGCGGTCGGACGTATTCAATTTATCATTACGAGTCATCATCCGTATATCATCAATAATATTCATTATAAAAATTGGAAAATCGTTACGCGAAGTGGCGGTAAAGTCTCCACGCAAGATGCCGATGATTTTATGGGCAAATCCAAACACGAGGCATTTATCCAACTCATCAACCATCCGTCTTACAAAACCGGTAAAAGCTACGCATGAACCTCTATTTTTTAGTTGAAGGAACAACGGAAGGGCTTTTCTATCCGCTTTTCATCGAATACTTTTTTGAAGGAAAACTCAAGCGCGTTGGCGAATATGACCTTGCTAAATCGAACAACTATTACCTGATTAGCTGTGGTGGTTATCCGTATATTTTTACGGGTTCTCAAAAGCCGGATTACAATGTCACCGCCTTAAAAAGTGCCATATTGGAGGTCAATGACAATCCGGTTTATGACTACCTGATAGTGTGCTTGGATACAGATGAATCGACGGTACAAGAAAGGCAAGCGGAGTTTGAAAAGTACATTCAAAAATATGCTGATGAAGGTGTAGTATTAAATGAAAATTGTCAACTCAAATTAGTCGCTCAAAATCGATGTATCGAAACATGGTTTTTGGGCAATCGAAAAGTATATTCTTCTAATCCTAATAACGAACCACTCATTTCCTACACCAGATATTTCAATGTCAAAGCTAATGATCCCGAACTTATGGGAAATTACGCTGAACATTTTACGTATCAAGATTTTCATCACCAATATCTGCGAAAGATGTTGCGGGAAAAGCGGATGCGATACAGAAAAGAGAACTTAGACAACACCGTTGCTGCACCAAATTATCTTGAAGAATTAGAGAAACGAGTAAGCACGACAAGCGATTTGCAGACGCTTGCTGATTTCTTTGATTTTTGTCGAATGTTGAGGGAGAAGTTGATTGTGTGACAGGAGTGAAATACTTGGTGAATCTCGTTGACCAACCCTTCAGGAAAGCCGAATCTTGAAGAGTTTAAGAAGTTCGCTTATCATTTTGATTGAATTGGTTGGTGTAAGTGATTGGGTAAGCTATCAAACCGCTTGAACATCATGCACAAAATGCTTGGCAATTTCCTCAAAAAGTTCGCGCAACTCGGTGGCTATCTCGTAGGGTGGGTAGCCGAGTAAGCCTTGCGACACCATGCGTTCTGCCTCGCGGTATAGTTCGGCGTTCAAAGCCAAAGACCCTGCACTGCGAAACAAGACCGAGCGCGAGGGTTCATTCGCTTCGTCTATGGGTACGAGTAGGGCGGCTTCGCGTTCCAATTCGTAAGCCTGACGGAAGTAGTGTTTGGCTTGTTCGGCATCGCCTTTCTTTTGCAAGTCGAATGCCTTTTCTGCCAATTCCATTGCTTTGTTGTGTAATGGTCTTACGTTTTTCATCTTTTAATTAAAATTGCTTTTGGCGTAGCAAATTCCACAATCGCTACATATACAGGTAATTGTGTGTAATCCGATTGTTGTGTTTGTTGTTGTTTTTGTAGGATTTTGGCGCGGTATCGGGTGTCGTTCTTGCCGATTTGCCCACTCACTTCCAATCTCGCTGCATACTGAAAAGGCAGTAACGACATCTTTTCCGACAACCAATAATCAATTCCCGTTCCTTTGGCTGCCCGTTCAATTATCTTGTAAGGCGTATATTTTTTTAGGAGCAAAACCGCCATTCCTTCTGCGCCTTTTTCGGTAGCCTCCTGAATGTCTCGCCACGTTCGTATCAATTTGTCGTTCATTTCTGCCGTCCATTCTAATTTGATACTTTCTTTGATTACACCATTCACATCCAATAAGACACCGCTTTCATGTTTGTTATAATTGAGACAAACCAAACAAGCATCGAAGCGTTCTGCACTCCAATTTTCTGTCAGGTCAGGCACGTATATTTTGATGCCTTCTAATGTAATGGATTCCAAAATGTTGATTTTATTTTTCTCAAAAATACGAAATTAATAGGAGAAAGGAAAGTCTTTTTGAGTATGTGCAAATGATTTCTACAAGGTCGTGCGTTCGACATCGCTTTTCGAGTAGTGCCTATCATTTTGATTGAGTTGGTTGGTGTAAGTGTTTTGATTGGCTAGTCATTTACGGGTTATTTGGCAGAAAAGAAAATGTGTATCGTCTCGTCTGAGGTTATGGTGTTAATCGGTCGATGAGTCGTTGTGGGTCTTGGGAGGAGTGGGAGACATCTACTACATTGACCGCCTTAGCATCTTCATTAATGGTGAATACGATGACATATTTCCAAACATTCACTCGCCGAAATACCGGGTCATTGCTTTCCATGTATCTTAATCTGGCATGACTTTCAGGCATTTTACAGAGTCCGTCAATAGCTTTGTTGATACCGTTATAGACTTTTTCGGCAGCAAGTTCTGAAGAGTTACGGGCGATGTAGATTACAATATCATCTATTTGTTGTATTGCGAGTTCACCGAGTATTACTTCGTAGATTTCGTCCATGGTTTAGGTCGTTTTTTGAATTCTTCATGTGTCATAAAATTACCGTTCTTTATCTTTTCTAATTCATTCAGATATACCTCCTTCATCTGCGAAGCATATTGTGGATTACCATCTATATCGTAGCTGATAATCGGGTCTTCTTGCTTACCTACGTGCGTATTGAGCAGGGTGTGTATGGCTTCCACGTAGCTGTCTTCTACTTGTTCGAGTAGCGTATGGATTTCTGATTTCATATCTGTCGTACTCATAATTAGCTAATTTCTATGATGATTCGATAAGTAAAGATAAGACTTTTGACGGACTTTTACAATGTCGTTATTTTTTAAGTATGTGCAAATTCTGCACATACTGAATATCAGTTGTTCGGAATTTCCGAACAACTCCTTTTAAGTTCATCATTTTGATTAAATTGCTTAGTGTAAGTGTTTTGATTGGCTAGTCATTTACGGGTTATTTGGCAGAAAAGAAAATGTGTAAAATGAAAAATACGCCACAGTGTCAGTCTGCCACTTTTCCATTTGCACAATACCGTAAAAATTCTTAACTTTGGTAAAACCAAATATGTCAGCAAGAGACCGATACCACGAAGAATTTAGGACTGCCCTTGAAAATGAGGGTTGGGTAATTACAGATGACCCGTTTTATGTAGGCGCAGGTGGTACAAACGTACAAATTGATATAGGAGCTGAACGCCTTATTATCGCAGAAAAAGAGACAGAACGCATTGCGGTAGAAATTAAAACCTTCGGACATTTATCGTTTGTGACGAATATGTATGATGCGGTCGGGCAGTATATTTGCTATCGTTATATATTGAGCCTGAATAATTTAGATAGGATATTATTTTTAGCGATGCCGATTGATGTTTACGAAAAAAACGAACACGAACCCATTATGGGTATTTTCAACATAGAGCATATTCACCTTGTTCTATATGAAGCAAAAACAGAAACAATAAAAAAATGGATAAAGCAAGCAGATACGAAGCCATGATTTTGGAAATGCTCAACCGACTCATCGGCATTAAATACTCTAATGAACCCGGACTCAAAAACGAACTTGTTGCCGACAGAGAAAACCATCGTTACTTGGTCAATATGATAGGTTGGGACAAAGCGGACAAGCGTGTTCATCGCTGCCTGATTCACATTGACATCATCGACGGCAAAGTGTGGGTACAAGAAAATTGGACGGAAATAGACCCTGGCAAAGAACTCGTCTACCAAGGCGTGCCGCCTTCAGATATTGTGCCGGGTTTTATGACACCAAAAATGCGTGAATTGTCGGATTATGCCATTGCTTAGTACTATAATTTTCAATGATGAGTCAGACACAAGCCTTGCATCAAGAAGCGATGCAAATCGCCCACCAAGCATACACCGCCCAACGCGAAGGCGACAATCTCCGCTATCTCCAACTCCTAAAAACCGCTTACGAAAAAGAAAAAGAAGCTGCATGGCAGCTATTCACCAAGACCGAAGCCGAACCCACACGCTCTGTACTGTTTCGTAGTGCCGCATGGCTCGCCTTCCAATGCGGACAAGCACGCGAAGCCGAACAACTCATCTCCGCCGCACTCGCCGGACAACCACCTCAGTCTGTTATTCAAGAACTTAGAACGCTGTATAAGGAAGTACTCGGAAATTTGGAAGTAGTCGTGTAGGTCGCAGTTTATTGACTCTGATGTTTGGTAAGTGTTTTGATTGGCTGGTCATTTACGGGTTATTTGGCAGAAAAGAAAATGTGTACCGTCTCGTCTAAGGTTATGGTGTTAATCGGTCGATGAGTCTTTGTGGGTCTTGCGAGGAGTGAGAGACATCTACTACATTGACGCTTTTGATATCTTCATCAACGGTGAATACAATGACATATTTCCAAATATTTACTCGTCGGAATATAGGGTCGTCGCTCTCTATATATCTTAATCTCCCGTGACTATCCGGCATCTTTTCCAGTTTGTAAATAGCGTCAAAAATCGCATCACGAACATTCTCGGCGGTATTGACAGACGCATTTTCGGCAAGGTATCTTGTAATGTCTCTGATTTGTCGTTTCGGACGTGGTGCGATGCTTACATTGTAGGTTTCGTCAACCATGTTTTGGATTCTTCTTTTAGTTGATCAAGTGTAACAAAATTTCCGTTTTTAATCTCTTCTAATTGCTCCATAAATACCTCTTTCATCTGCGAAGCATACTGTGGATTGCCGTCTAAATCGTAGCTGATAATCGGGTCTTCTTGCTTACCTACGTGCGTATTGAGCAAGGTGTGTATGGCTTCCACGTAGCTGTCTTCTACTTGTTCGAGTAGCGTATGGATTTCTGATTTCATATCTGTCGTACTCATAATTAGCTGATTTTTATGATGATTCGATAAGTAAAGATAAGACTTTTGACGGACTTTTACAATGTCGTTATTTTTTGAGTATGTGCAAATTTTGCACATACTGAATATCAGTTGTTCGGAATTTCCGAACAACTCCTTTTAAGTTCATCATTTTGATTAAATTGCTTGGTGTAAGTGTTTTGATTGGCTGGTAATTTATGGGTTATTTGGCAGAAAAGAAAATATGTATTGTCTCATCTGAGGTTATGGTGTTAATCGGTCGATGAGTCGTTGTGGGGCTTGGGAGGAGTGGGAGACATCTACTACATTGACCGCCTTAGCATCTTCATTAATGGTGAATACGATGACATATTTCCAAACATTCACTCGCCGAAATACCGGGTCATTGCTTTCCATGTATCTTAATCAAGGGTTTTCTTATAAAACCGTTTACCGTTATAGACTTTTTCGGCAGCAAGTTCTGAAGAGTTACGGGCGATGTAGATTACAATATCATCTATTTGTTGTATTGCGAGTTCACCGAGTATTACTTCGTAGATTTCGTCCATGGTTTAGGTCGTTTTTTGAATTCTTCATGTGTCATAAAATTACCGTTCTTTATCTTTTCTAATTCATTCAGATATACCTCCTTCATCTGCGAAGCATATTGTGGATTACCATCTATATCGTAGCTGATAATCGGGTCTTCTTGCTTACCTACGTGCGTATTGAGCAAGGTGTGTATGGCTTCCACGTAGCTGTCTTCTACTTGTTCGAGTAGCGTATGGATTTCTGATTTCATATCTGTCGTACTCATAATTAGCTGATTTTTATGATGATTCGATAAGTAAAGATAAGACTTTTGACGGACTTTTACAATGTCGTTATTTTTTGAGTATGTGCAAATTTTGCACATACTGAATATCAGTTGTTCGGAATTTCCGAACAACTCCTTTTAAGTTCATCATTTTGATTAAATTGCTTGGTGTAAGTGTTTTGATTGGCTGGTAATTTACAGGCTATTTGGCAGAAAAGAAAATGTAAGCGCACCCTCTCGTCGGACATTTCAAAGTCTTTAGAGATAGTTTTCCGGCATTTTTTGACTAATTTTGGTTGACAAAATAAATGCTATGGACGAACTCACACCAAAAGAAAATAATTTTTTACTGTACAGCGCGTCGGAAGGAGATGTACGCTTAGAAGTTTTATTGAATGATGAAATGGTTTGGCTCACACAGAAGTCCATGCAGGAACTTTTTGGTAGATCAAAATCTACGATTAGCGAGCATATTTCCAATATATTCAAGGAGGAAGAATTGGTCGAAAATCAAGTTGTTCGGAAATTCCGAACAACTGCCGATGACGGCAAAAACTATGAGACGACATTTTATAATCTTGATGTCATTATCTCTGCCGGCTACCGTGTAAAGTCGTTGCGAGGCATCCAATTTCGTATATGGGCAACCCAAACGCACCAAGAATTTTTATGCTCACATACAAAACAAGTTTCACTTTGCTATTACAGGAAACACAGCCGCCGAAATTATCTACCTAAAAGCCGACAGCGAAAAAGGAAACATGGGACAAGTTATTTATTTTCTTTCACTTGAACAATCAGCGTAGCGAAACAATCTATCAGAGGAAGAAAATGTATCTGACAATATTATGCAGTTCCTTCTATTCACACCAAAGGTTTCACATTTGGATTATCCCTTAAATATTTAATTTTTGACAAAAACATCACCCCCATTTTATCTGCACGTTCCTTCGCTTCCTCCGCTTTATCGCCCTGAAATAGCTCGTCGATAGTGGCTTTGAACAACTCAATCCATTTAGAGAAATCTCTGTCTTCAAGTGGCAAATCAGCGTGTTTTGAAAATGGATTGCCTTGATGATATTGCTCGGCAAACAAGACTGTATTCCAAAAACTATACATCCGTTTCATGTGAACCTCCCAGTCATCACTTGGTATTCGGGTCGCAAACACTGCACCTATTGTAGTATCAATTCTCACTTTATCATAAAATGAATCGACAAATAGTTTAATATCTTATTTATTGCGAATGTCATTCATCGATAAAAATTATTCATGCCTCTAAAATGCTTTTCAAATCGGCAGGTGAATAATTAATAGATTTCAGGGTTTTATTATCTGATTTTCGATAAACGAGAAACAGTCCGTCCGCTTCTTTGTAGTAACTTTCTGTTCCATCTTTCTCCTTGTAATGTTGCATCGTGGCTTCGGCTTCTTCTTGACTTCGACAGGCTTTGCTCATATTAGAACGCTGAACTTCGTCGAATAAAGTCGGAAACTTCTCGCCCAAACCAAATTCCAAAACTGCGCCAGACAAGACGTATTGAATATCACACAAAGCATCGGCAATTTCTACCAAATCGTTGGCTTCGATGGCTTCTTGCAACTCTTTGAGTTCTTCGGCAATGAGTGATACTCGCAATTCGCAACGCTCAGGTGCGGGTATCGCAGGAGTATCGACGACGGGATGTTTGAAGGTTCGGTGAAATTCGGCAACTTGGTTAAGTGAATTGAGTTTTTTCATTAAAAAAATCTTGCATGGACGAAATCCCGTAACATTTCGGGAAGTGAATTTATTGATTCGCGCAATGTATAGTTTTTTGCTATTTATTTAGAATAAAATACTTAGTTTTAGAAAAAATCAATCATTTGATAGTTCGCACTTATTCACCAAATATGTCATACCTGATCGGTCTTTTTGATTATCTCCATAACATCAATTACTCATTTTTTCCTTAATAATTTCAATCGCAAAACGAGAAGATTAGTTTTAAAAATAGCTAAAATTCAGAGGTGAGCTTAAGAGCATCTTTAAAATTTGTACGAACTGAAAACCAATAGATTGTGGTTTTGGCGAGGTATCAAAGAAGGCGTTTATCGAGATAAGCAACTGATTTGATACGAAGCCAAGTTCACAAGATGTTGGTTTTCAGGAAGTAGAAATTTTAAACATGCTCTAAAGCCTTATATTTTTCGTTCATTCGAATTATTCTTTATTAAAATTACGAAAATTATTAATATTTAAAGATTTGAGGGCTAATAATGATAAATTTTTAAAAATCTTAGAATTATTACCAACCTTTTTAATAAAAATGACGTTGTATATACTGAAAAGCAAACAACTCCGAAATTACTCACTATCAACGGGTGCAGGACAAATTTTTAGTCTGCCTCGTACCGACGACTTTAGCCGTCGCAGAACAACGAAGCTCTTGACGGCTAAAGTCGTCAGTACAGTGCCATTTCAAAATAAAATTTGTCCTGCACCCCTATCAACACCTATGTCTCACAATACAAACCAGAACTTTCTGTTAGCTATTTCGCTTACTTAAAGAATGTTTTATGTAATTATTTTTATTTTATTAAAATTATACAATTACATAACTCAAAAAAATACATTTTCGTGAACTATCTTCACACAACATACGTATATATATAAAAGGTTCTTAACCATAAAAAATAGTAAGAATATGAATCAAAGAAATTTTACACCAGAACTGTCATTTAAAACATCAAGAAGTGGTGGCAAAGGAGGGCAACATGTCAACAAGGTTTCCTCAAAAGTGGAGCTACTCTTTCATGTAGATTCTTCTAATTTGTTGACCATCAAAGAGAAGTCAATGATAAAAAGGAAGTTGCACCACAGAATGTCGGTGAGTGGTCATTTGCATATTACGAGCGGAAAAACACGCTCACAACATCGCAATAAGCAAGAAGCCATTGATTTGTTTTACATGTTGCTTTCACAAGCACTCGTAAAAGAAAAGAAGCGCGTCGCAACTGGGATTCCGAAAGGCGTACAAGAGAAACGCTTAAAAAGGAAACGTACCAATTCGGAGTTGAAACAAAGTAGAAAAAAACTGCGTGCAAGTGATTATGATGCTTGATAAATTCAAACTTTTTTGATAGAATTAATTGCATCAAAAAAGTTTGAATTTATTCCTTACCCTATTCTCTCGGCTTGAATTTCATTGAAACGGAATTGATACAATAACGCACACCTGTTGGTGGCGGACCATCATTAAAAATGTGTCCAAGATGCCCTCCACAATTGCTACATAGCAATTCTATTCGTCTCATTCCGTGAGAGTTATCCGCTTTTTGAAAAATAGCAGCAGATTCTAATTCTCCCCAGAAACTGGGCCAACCACAACCGGAGTGATATTTATTTTCGGAACTAAATAACTCAAAATCACAACCTGCACAGGAGTAAGTTCCTTGTTCTTTGGTGTCTGTATATTCACCTGTAAAAGCACGCTCTGTACCTGCCTCTCGAAGTACGCGGTATTCTTCTTCCGTCAGAATTTCTCGCCATTCCTTTTCTGTTTTTTGAACTTTAAATTCCATCTTATTTAGTGAATTAGTTTATTAGTAATAATTTTGCTGTACGTAACACAGGCATTCTTGTCTGTGCCACATAAATCACAGACAAGAATGTCTGTGTTACATTTTTCAAATTTAAGTCTTTTTGTCGTATTTTTCACCCAAAATTTCACAATATTGCAAAATAAATTGATTTACTAATCAACTGATTCACCAATTAACCAAATCATGCCGACACCATTTTTTCACCCTCAATTTGGAGGTAAGATTACAGCAAATGACCTCAGAAAATACGAGCAATCTCCTAATTGGAAGAAAGGCAGATTTCGCAATCGTTCTTATACCAAAATGATGCACGCGAAACCCACTGATTTCCCAAAGCTTCTCAAAAAACAACTTTTCGATACTGAATTTAGGATGCCTAAAGAGCCGATTAAAATAGAACCTTTTGAGGGAATGGATTTTGATATGGTTCAAGATACGCCACGATTTGCATGGTTTGGACATGCAGTGGCATTGCTGAAAATTGCTGGTAAAAACCTCTTGATTGACCCGATGTTCGGTGACGATTCTTCACCCATCGGTCCGGTGCGTACAAAGCGATTCAGTGAAAATACCTTGTCAATTATTGACCGCCTTCCTCCTATTGATGCGATACTTTTTACGCATGATCATTACGACCATCTGGATTACAGCAGCATAAAAAAGCTACGAGATAAAGTCGATAAATATTTTGTCGCGCTTGGCGCATCACGTCATTTAGAACGCTGGAAAATTCCCAAACGACAAATTACTGAATTTGATTGGTGGGATAATTTGGATTTTGAAGGTGTCAAAATCACCTTTACACCATCTCGTCATTTCTCCGGTAGAGGCTTGACAGATAGATTCAAATGTTTGTGGGGTGGTTGGGTTTTTCAAAGCTCCGAACATCAAATCTATTGGACAGGTGACGGCGGATATGACACTCATTTTCAAGAAGTTGGTGAAAAATTCGGACCTTTCGATTGGATATTTTCGGAGTGTGGACAGTACAACCAGAGCTGGTATCAAACTCACATGAATCCAGAAGAAAGTGTACAAGCCGCCTTAGACTCAAAAGCAAAAATCGCGATTCCTTATCATTGGGGCGGTTTCGCGCTCGCACTACATACTTGGAAAGATCCGGTGGAACGTTTTGTAGCCGAAGCAAAGCGGAAAAATCAAAATATCTGTACACCAAAAATCGGAGAAATTGTGACACTTGGTGATGAGCCGAAGGAAAATAATTGGTTTGTCAATTTAGAATAAGTGCAAGTACGAGGTCATACCGTTCGGTTAATCACACTTTCAAGGTGATCATCCAAGCCCAATTCTCGTGCTTCGGCTTCTAATATCGCTACATCTTCGATACCTTTTTTCTCCTTCAAATATTTAGAAATCAACCGCAGTACTTGTTGGTCTTTATCATCCCATTCGGGTTGCTCATCCAGATTTTGCTCCCTTAATATCGCTTCCAAATCATGATTTAAACCCTTGATATTCATATTTTTACGAATATTGCCTACAAGTCTGTCGTACTCTGCCTGACTACCGATTTTATCAATATTATCTGTCAATATTTTAATCATATCTTTATACTTCACCATCGACAAATAATACCGAATCGCCCCATATAAAAGCAGCAAGCCACCCAAACCACCAAATATCAATGCCAATAAATTTCGCGCATTACGCGCAGTATTGTCCACGACCACATCTACTTTTTGACCGGTATCACCCGTTACGGTTTTCACTTCTTCTATATAATCCTTAATTTTTGAATCAAAATTTCGTTCAAATTCTTCGGAAGCCTTCAGTAAGGCACTTGCAATCAAGGCATCTGTTTCGGCACTCAATCGCGTTCTGAAAACAGTCAAGTTTTCCAGGTTATCGTCTGTAGTTAGATTGCTAATTAAGGTCGAAAAAAAAGCGTCCAATTCGCTCACTACCGCTTCGCGAATGAAGGTCTGCGCCAAGCGTTTCGTCTCCTCCCCTATCAATTCTTCACGCAAGCCTGTCGCCATAGTCAGTAATTGCCGACTAAGTGCATCGGTTTGTTTTTGTAACCATTCAGCAGTTTCGTCACTTCGTAAATTTGCAGTAAAACCCAATGATGCAACATTCAGAGAATCAATGAGTTGCCCCAAAATTGGGTCGAGTCGAGCTTGTATTTCTAAGCCTACTTCTTTACGCAATGCCTCTTCCAATGCAGCACGCACAGCCGCCTGTGACGTATTGGCAATCATGGTGGTATCCAATTCAACTCCTTCGATGCCTTTACGCAATCCGCTACCGAGTTTTTTACCGGTTTTAGTTATATTACAAGCACAGATAAATATGATAAATATTCCGAAAAATAGTGGGTAGAATCTTGTCATAACAATTACTTTGCAGACTTCTATTTGGGATTTAGTAACGATTTTATTTCCTTTTTTGAAACGTTTTATACTGTCAATTAGTTCGCTGCCTTTCAAGAAGAAATAGAAAACTTAGAACGGATACCATTAATAAGTGAAACGTATTTGAATAGAATTCACCTCCTCTGAGGTTTTTATTTTTAAATTAACGCGCAAGCGATTTTCGTTTTATACTTTATATAAATATTTTCAACTTGTAACTACTCAGGTGGTCAAATAATCTGATTATCAACAATTAACAAAATATTACTTTTTATAAATTATAAATTTAAAATGTTAATTATTTATTTAAATAATTGTAAATCAATATTATAATTATTTTCTATAAACTTATTAAAAAAATAAAAATAATTTCAATTTTTGTTATAAAAAATTGGTAGTGGTATAGATATAATGCTATTGAACCACTGAGCACACCAAAGACACTAAAATCGAATAGACGTAGAGTTCACAAAGCTTTCTAAGTAGTAAGTAATTAATAATGAATTTCTTACACTATCTTAGTTTTCTCACTTCGTTCATTCGACTTTTGTGTACTTGGTGTCCTTCGTGGTTTCAGCATTACATCTGTGGCACTACCAAAAAATTGATTATCAGATTATTTGACCACCTGAATAGTTACAAAAAAAGAATTGTCCCTCAATATTCGGCAGAATGTATTTTAAAATGATCAAAAAGTGATTCCTGCTCGAAATTTAAAAGCATAATTGTCGATTTCTTTTGGTAAATGATAAGTTCCATAGCGATAAAAAACGCCTGCGCCGAGCCCCAGTTGAGTGAAATTTAAAAGGTTAATACGAATGAGATTATCCAGTGCAAAACCACTTTCAAAATATCCTTTTTCTAAGGTGTTCAGTGCTATATCAAGGTGTTGTTCCGGCTTGCTTAATGCCGAAAAACCAACGCTTTGTGAAATAATTACATCCGGTCTAAATTTCTTTGTTCGGAAGAGTAAGGTTCCGAAATTGTGATAGACAAATAGGTTGGCAAAACGGTCTCCGGCAAACTCATACAAGCCCATAGTTTGAAAAGTATTTTGTACAAAAAACGGCTCCCAATTCGTCTTACTGCCATTGCCATTGAAGAGCAGCGAATAGGGTACATTTTTGCTCACCAGACCGCCCTCCAACCAAATATAGGTCTCGCCGAGTCGTTTTAATTTAAAATCCGCTTCAAGTGCCACCACTACCCTATCGTAAGAAACATCACCGCCCAAAACGCCATCCCAAGCACGGGTATAAAATACATTCAAAACGGGAAAAGGCGTATAATTCGGCACTCGTCTTGAACCTATTTTGATGTACTGTTCTTTGAAGGCATAGCGAAAATTTAAGTGCATAGCAGTATTCGTAAAACTGTATCGTTCCGTATCAGCGTTTTGTACACGATAAGCGTAGTCGTATAGTGCTTTGTGTTGGGTTCGGCTACCCGCGATTTGCAATTGAGCATGACGAAAAGGGCGCAGTCCAAATGATGCTTGAAAACGCTGTACGGAGTCCATTCGCGATGCCTGAAAACCGCGTTGAAAAGCAGCCGGAGAAGGGATGTATGTCACCGGATAATCAGGATGATACAATTGTCCGGGTTCGCGCAAATCATTGAAATATTCGACCTTAAGTTCCGGTTCAAATCGACTATCAGGGTCTCGTAGGCGGGCATCTGTGCCATATTTCCAAGCGCGGTCATCTAAACCATAACCTGCATATCCTCCGACGAATACATATTTGGAAAGTAAATCAGTTGTATGCAAACTCAAACCCAATCTTGTGCCTTCATAATTGTTATTATTAATCAATCCGGGTATGTCAAGTGCGATTTTTCCGAATTGAATTTGATAATTAGTAATGAGATTTTCAGACATTTCTGCAACGGCATCTAAGTTGATTTCTTTGCCGAGACTATCAATGAATTCGTAGGAGTTTTCTTCTTTACCAGTCAATGATTCAATGCGTTCGATTTCCCAATATTCTTCTGTTTTTCCGCTTGCATTTTTTGGTATAATGATAGCATCAATTCCGAAGTTTTTTTGATGAATATCCGGTTCTATTTCAATGTCTTTGAAGTAACTTTTGCCATTGACATACATATCAGTCGAAGGGTAGGGCGCACCTCTCCACTGTGCCTCAAAATTCAATTGGGTGGGAAACCATTGGTCTTGTGCAAAGGCGTATTGCTGTTCTATTTTAAGATGCGCTTTGTTGGTTTGAGCAGGTTCTGCAATGACATTTTGAACAGCATAACGGTTTGTATTAATGTATAAAACACCTTTTAAACCTTCAAAATTTCCACCTTCTTTCGGTTCAAAACTAATCACAAAAATGGTATCTTGATTTCGAAAAAGAGTGTCTCCTTCCAAGCGAAAATCATACATCTGCGTACTGCCTCTACTAATGGGATTGATGTAGTTTTCACCCATCAAAGGTATGTGTGATTTGTAAAATGAGAAGGGCTGAATATCTGTTGCCAGAGCTGCAATTGTAGGGTTTTGTAAACCGGAAACGCGGGTTGCAAGAACTTTCTCTTCACTTTTGTTCGGGCGAATGTAGCTACGCTCTGTCACTGACTCAATAATCATCAAGTGGTAGCTGTCAAAAGATTTTTTAGTGGCTTGAGATTGGTCTCTTATTTTGGCTTTTTTCTCTTCATTGTGCCTTTTTCGGGTTTGATTTTTGACATACTTTTCAGCATCTAAATTTGCATCTACTACAAATTTGTTATAAGACTTATATTTAAAAGAGCGGACTCTCTCAGGGTTATTCATTCGTCTGTTTTCGACTGCCTTACGAATGATGCGATGCGCCGGATTTTCACCTGCTATCACAACTATTTCGCCCAAAGTGAGCTCGTTTTGTGTCATTTGAATATTTAAAAATTCCTCATTTTCAATGTCCACTTTTTTAGTCGTGTAACCGATGTAAATTAAGGTTAATTGCTGAATCTCATCTTCACTTTTTATCTTAAATTTCCCATCAATATCCGTCGTTGTTCCGCGCGTTTCGTCTTGATTGATGATGATGTTGACAAAGGCAAGACTTTCACCTGTTTTTTTATCAGTTACCTTGCCAGATATGCTATTTTGTGCGTACACATTTAGGCACAAACAGCAGAGTAGAAAGATGTAAATTAGTTTTAGTCTTGATTGTGTTTGTTTTTTTATATACATTTGAATATAATTCTGAAAGAGACTATTGCTTCAACTCATAAGTAATTGACACACTATCCAGCTTTTAAACATTCAAAATATGGAAAATATATCTTCAACATTAATACATGGTCATCTTGTCGTCTCTTGTTTTACCTTAATCGTTCTGACTTTAATAGGGCTGTGGGAGATATACTCTAATTTTAATAAAGAGAAAGAGGACAATTTGAATATCATCATGTACAGGTGGTCGGAAAAATATTATTTTTTGTCTTTTATTTGGGGCATTATAGGTGGGCATTTATTTTTTGGGTTTTCTAAATTACTGATTTCGAGTTATTTAAGCATAGTTATTGTAGCTGTTTTATCTGTTTTAATATTGTTTTTTGACCATAGAGTAAAACGCACCCAAATTAAAACGTACAAGAAAGTACTTTCTCTGTTAATTGGCTTTTTATTCGGGCATTACGTTTGGACGATGAATGCGATTGTTTGAATTAGTAGTATAAATTCAATAACAGTATGAAAAAAAAAATCAATATCTCTCGGCGAAATGCTACTATATTTAAGCAATTTTTTATCATTGCCATGGTCGTTATGACGGTTGCCGATTTGCTTTTTCTTGCTATTCCGAAATATTCGACGATTAGTAAGATCGTGCTTTATTCCTCTCCGCAATACATGGTTTTTATCTGGTTATTTGGGATGATGACAACGAATTTCTTTTTTCCACGAAAAAAATCTATCATTAAAATAAAGAAATCGACGAGTATTGTGGTGAGTGTATGTATCGCAATAATTTTACTTTTTGTGGGTCATGCTATCGTTGAGGAAAAAAACTGTGCATCCGCAGATTTTCCTTCCTTCAAAAAAGGTGTACCTTATTATATGGAAGTGACTTGTAGAGAATACGAAGAAAACATAAGGGTAGATTGTAATACCTTGAAATGTAAACAACAAGCTCAAGCCTACATATTGAAAGATGGAAGCGACAAAACACATCAATTGAGGTATGATTTGAGGCTGGAAATGAAACTGATTTTGATGATTTTCGGCTTCATTTCCGGCTATTTTATCTGGTCCCAATCCATTGAGGAGAATATCACTTAAGCAAGTACAAATCCAAGTGTCAAGTTCAATTTTCAGCAAATTATGAAATACGAAAGTGTCGTCTATGTTTACAATTTTGTCTAATTACTTGACTTCAGCCTTTGTTTCAATATCCTTACATTTGGACATGATGCCTTTTTTATACTTACATTTTTTGTATAATACGCCGTTTTCGTCATAATACTTCCAGCAGCCTTTTTTCAATCCGTTTCTAATCTTTCCGGTGGTCGTTCCCATGTCGGTATCAAAGGTGTGTTTGCCACTTTTTTTCTTAAAGTTATTAATCGCTAACATGTCTTCATGATAACGCGGAACGGCAGTTATGCCGTCTTCATTGAGGCGCAAACTGCGTGTACAAATATTCGAACTAAAGGTTTCTCCATTATTACTCGCCCATATATACCACATATCACCTTCATTAAAAGGTAAACCACAAGCTGCTGAATCATAGGAAGTTACCACTGTAATCTCTTTTGGAGTTCCTGCCGCTTTCAAGACATTTAACACTTCAAAAGTCGCTGTGCGTTTGTAGGTCTCCTCGTTCGCATTGACAGAAGTGATTTTGCCAATAAATATAAGATCGGCATTAAAAAACTCCATTTCCGTCATCGGTAAGGGCGGACGACAACTACATGCGATGGCTTGTGTAACGGATACCGATACAAATATTAAAAGAAGTACAAAATGACGAATATTCATATTAGAAAATTATACGATTGTGAAATTGTAGAATTGTGTGATTGTATTAGTTTTTTTTGCGAAGCAAAAAACAATTCTGCAATTTCACAATCACACAATTCTACAATTCATAATTATTTTACTTTAAAAAGTTCTACATCAAAAACGAGAACGGCATTAGGTGGAATTTTTCCACCCGGACGCGGATTAGGTCCGTAGCATAAGCCCGAAGGAATGTAGAATGTTCCTTTTCCGCCCGGCTTGAGCAATGGAATTGCCTCTTGCCAGCCTTTGACTACGCGGTTGAGTCCAAACTCTATAGTCTTACCTCTATCCACAGATGAATCAAAAACTGTACCGTCCAAAAGTGTGCCGTGATAATGCACTTCTACGGTCGAAGTAGCCGTTGGGTTTTCACCTTTTCCTTCTTTTTCCATCGTGTAATAAATACCGGAATCGGTGCTTTTGGCAGTTTTGTCAATGCCCAATTTTGAGAGGTGATTTTTAATCAGTACGTCATCTTTTGAGGCTTGCTCTAAGGCAGCAGTCTCGGCTTTTTTGGCAGCTTCGGCTTCTTGCCTTGCAGCCTCTTCCGGTGTAAGTAACTCTATATCAAATACTAATGGTGAATTAGGCGGAATATCTGCACCTGCTCCGCGCTCACCGTAAGCCAAGTCAGAAGGAATAACAAATTTACCTTTGCCACCGGGCTTCATCATACCCATAGCTTCTTGCCAGCCTTTGATGACACGTCCCAATTGAAATTTGAAGGGCTGCCCTCTATCAACTGAAGAGTCAAAAACATTACCATTGAGAAGCGTGCCATGATAATGCGCTGTAATGGTTTTATCAGGTGTCGGGTGTTCGCCCTCACCTTCCGTTGCCATAATATAATAAATACCGGAATCTGTTTTTTTAGCTTTATTGTATAACTTGTGTTCTTTGAGGTATGCTTGCATATCAGCATCTTGTGTACCTGCTTCTGCCGCAGGAAAGGATGCCCCGCCACCACACGCACACAAGAGCGATGCGACAAAGCCAGACATTAAAAGGTATAAAAATGTTTTATTCATAATTTAATTGATTAGTTTGTTTCTTGATTAGTTGTGTAATTCAACGCTTTTTAACTCACTTTTATTTTCGGAATTCGTAACTTATTAATTACTGATTTGCTCATCCGGATGCAGGACAAATTTTTAATCTGCCTCGTACCGACGACTCTATCCGTCGCGGGAAAGTACCGAGCCACTTGACGGCTAAAGTCGTCAGTACAGTGGCATTTCAAAATAAAATTAAAAATTTGTCCTGCACCCGCTCATCCCCAAATGGGGGTGAAATTTCTTTTTGATTCAAAGTAACACAGGCTTTCAGCCTGCACTTTCGGTGGGTTTCCTTCACAACTAACGCGGTGCAGGCTGGAAGCCTGTGTTACTTTTCACCTTATCTTGGGGATGAGCGTACTGATTATTCCATCTTGCATGACGAGTCGGCGGTCACTCATCTCGGCGAGTTCTTCGTTGTGGGTGACAATGATGAAGGTTTGTTGAAAATCATCTCTCAATTGAAAAAGTAGGCGATGAAGTTCTTGTGAAGATTGGGAATCTAGATTACCGGAAGGTTCATCGGCAAATAAAACCGCAGGTTGATTCATCAAAGCACGTGCAACGGCTACGCGCTGCTGCTCTCCACCAGAGAGTTGTGTGGGCTTGTGTTCGATACGGTCTGCGAGTCCGAGATAACCCAGCAATTCTTTGGCACGGGCATGGGCTTCTTTTTCACTTTTCTTTTGAATGAAAGCAGGAATACAGACATTTTCAAGCGCAGTGAATTCGGGAAGCAAATGATGGAATTGAAAAACAAAGCCGATATTTTCGTTCCGAAAACGCGCAAGTTCCTTGGCTTTCAACTTGGTGACATCGACTCCATTAATATGTAATGCCCCCTTGTCGGGCTGGTCGAGTGTACCGACAATGTGTAACAATGTACTTTTTCCTGCACCCGATTTGCCGACAATAGATACGATTTCGCCCTTCTCTATTTCAAGGTCAACCCCTTTGAGAACGCGCAAATTGCCGTAAGATTTCTGTATATTTTTTGCGTTTATCATGTAGTAATTCAAAGCTAATTTGAATGGGATAAAGGTATAGGTTTATTTTGGGATTAGAAAACGAGATAAAAATAAAATATTTGTGGTGTACAGTTTTGTACAGGATGTTTATTGATTCTGACGTATGACCGGGAGATACTGAGACAAGTTCAGCAAGACGTTCTGGTTTGAGAGACGATATGGGTATGATACGATTTATGAAATCGCATTACGACAACAACTGACTCGCCCTCGCCAAACTCTCTGGCTTCCCCACATCCAACCACATATCTCCATCATGCGGATAGGCTTTCAGGGTATGATGCGGTACAAGATTCAGATAGGTTTCGATGATAGAAAATTTACCTGTTTTGCGCATCACATCAAATATCGCAGGGTTCATCACCTGAATACCGCTAAAGGCAAAAGGACGCAAATCAGCCGTCGAACCAGTAGGCAGACGCACTTCTCCGGTCTTTACATTTTTCCAGCCTTGCAAGGTATTTTCTTCATCAAAAAGCAGGTAGCGCGAGGTCTCGCGGGTGCGTGTGGCGAGGGTAGCGATAGCCCAAGATTCGAGGTGTGTACGGTACAATTTACCGAAATCCGTATCCGTAATTACATCTACATTACACACCAAAAACGGCTGTCCGTCATCAAAAAACCAAGCTGCTTTTTTCAATCCGCCACCTGTTTCCAGCAAGGCATCTCGTTCGTCGGATATGGTGATATTTATACCGAAATTATTTTTTTCTTTCAAAAAATGAATAATGGTTTCCGCAAAATGATGTACATTAATAATGATGTCTGTACAACCATATTTCATCAATCTTCGGATGCAGATTTCTAATAGCGGTACGCCATTGACTTCGACCATTGCTTTGGGTTTGTCTTTGGTCAGTGGGGCAAGCCGGGTGCCGAGTCCTGCCGCAAATATCATTGCTTTCATAGTAGTAGTGTTGCATAGTACGGGCTGTCTTTAGCTGCCCAAAAGGTCGAAGACCTTTGCCTTGCATATTAAGGCAGCTAAAGCAGCCTGCACTAGTTAATCCAGTTTTTTCGTTCTTGTTCCAGATGCTCAACTTGCACGTTCACATCGTATTTTCCCTTTAAATGTTTGGCAAGCATATCTGCACTATACACCGAGCGATGTTGCCCGCCTGTACAACCGAAATTCACTGCCAAATGTGTAAAATTACGGCTCATATACATTTCTACCGAACTGTCAACTATCGAAAATATATGATTTAAAAATGACTGAATATCAGACTTTTCTAAAAGGAATTGTTGCACCGGCAGGTCGCGTCCGGTGAGTTTTTTGTAGGGTTTGTAACGTCCGGGATTGTGTATGGCACGACAATCAAATACAAAGCCGCCGCCATTGCCCGAAGTGTCGTCAGGAATGCTACGTTTGTAGGAAAAACTTTTGATGCTGACGGTGAGATTCGTTTTTTCGGGCAATGGTTTTGGTGTAGAAAATTCCAATACCACATCCGATTTCAACATTCGTTCCAATGCACTTTTCAACACAGGCAAATCAGGTAATGGAGCATACTCTAATAGCCATGTCAGGTTTTTAAGTGCAAGAGGGATACTCGTAATAAAGTGCGCCCGTTTTTCGTACAAACCTCGAAAACCGTAAGCGCCCAAAACTTGTAAGCAACGCACCAATACAAACGAATAATATTTTTTTATAAAAATATTATTATCAATATCAATGTATTGCGAAGCCGTTTTTATATAAAAATCCAGTAACTCCTCGCGTAGCGAATAGGGCAAATCAGCTTTGGCTTGCCAAAGCAAAGAAGCAATATCATATTGCAAAGCTCCTCTCCTACCTCCTTGATAATCAATAAAATACAGGTCGTCATTGTGCAACATGATATTGCGAGATTGAAAATCTCGAAAGAGAAAGTAATCGCTATCGGTTGCCAATAAATCATCTGCAAAACGATGAAAATCATCTTCAAGAGCTTGTTCGTCGAAAGTGGTTTTTGTTAATTTTAAAAAATAATATTTAAAATAATTTAAGTCCCACAGTATAGATTGTCGGTCAAAAGTTGCTTTTGGATAACATAAATCATAATTCAAATCCTTACCGCCTTCTATTTGCAGAAAAGCAAGTTGTGATAAGGCTTTTTTGTAGAATAGAATGACCGAATCGGGAAAAGTATTTGCTTGGCGTGCTGCCTGTAATTGCTTGAATAAGGTATTGTCGCCCAAGTCTTGTTGAAGGTAAATGTGTTGCTTCAAATTTTCACTATATATTTCCGGTACACGTATATTTTTATTATAAAAATGTTTGGTAAAACCGATAAAAGCCCGATTTTCACGCTCGTCAGGATTGTACGCGCCAATAGCAGTATGAGTCGTACCATGCAAGCGAAAATACTGACGGTCAGAACCGGAACGTGGTAGTGTCTTTATTTTTTGTACGGCTTCATTTGCCCACTCTTCAAACAGCGTGGAAAGCGCAGATATTATATCTTGATCTGTCATGGACTATCGATTAAATGCTTTTTTTGTAAATATATCAATTCTCTCGCGAACTTCGGCAGGGACTTCACCGTACTCTATCCAAGCATGAATATCACCACCATATTTCACATCCAAATACATCGCACTTGCCTCGAAAGGTATAGTAAACCCTTCCGGTAAATCATCGTCAGAACCACATGAAATTAGGTACATCGTTTTTCCTTTTAAAGCTCTACCTAAATCTTTTCGGACAGTCACAAGGTCGGTCATTCGGTCAAAAAATGTCTTAAGTATGGCACTCATCGCATACCAATATACGGGCGTTGCAAATACGATGTGATTGTACTTGACCATACGTTCGGCGAGTTTAAAAAAATCATCATCTGTATGGAGATTATCGTAAGTGTAGTAATTGATATTGTACTCGTTTAGGTCGATGAGGTCGAAGGCTATATCCTTAAAAATGGTCTCTACGAGTAGTCGTGTATTACCTTCGCTACGTGAGCTGCCAAGTATGACAAGTGGTTGGTTCATGAGTATTTTTTTACATGGCGATTAAAATCGCCTGTACGGTGGGCTATTTTATCCCATTTATAATACCAAGTTCTTTTCCGCCTTTGCGTTTTGCTTTACGCGCTTGTCGTCTTGCTCTTCGTTCCTTGACACTGCCAAATAAGGAATTGGCAAACTCGCTAAAAGTATCAAACTCCGTACGATAGGAAAAACCCACGCCGGTTTCATTGACTTGCGCGTCAAAGTCTAATCCGGTTTCATTACGATTATAGGCGCGGATTTTGTAGCGTCCGTCGGCAGTGAGAAGGTACTCAATAACGAAATCTCCGGCGATATAAGAGCCAAGATTGGTGGTTTCATCAATGTAGTTAAAATCCAAATTACCACCGATATTGATGAGCAAACGGTCATTGAACAGATAGTTTTTTAAGCCCAATTGAAATTGCTGTCTGGTCGTGGCAAGGTCATCAACACTTTCCAAACCTTCAATTTGATAAAGGCGATAATTCACATCAAAATCAATCCCGGAAATGAACCCTACGTCCGTCACCACATCAGAAAGAAGGTCAGTGAGATAATTGGAGAGTTGGTTGGAAAGCATCTCACTGAGGGTGTTGATTCCAGTGATATATTGTTGTTGTTGCGACGTGCTAACTACAGCTGAAGGCAGGAAATTGCCCAGTACAATTAAGGCAAATACCTGTCGGTTAAGTTCGCTTTTATCATCGCGTAAAATGCGGAGTTTTCCGTCGGTGTAAGTACGTATTCCAGGATCAATACTTGGAAAATTAATATCAAATTGAATGTCAGGTTTCAACAAACTACCGACCAAACCCATATTCAGTTCTATCGGTGTACTAAGCCTCGCAGCGCGAGTTTGGTCGGCATCTGTGCCAAGATATTCGAGAATAAAATTGTAAGGAGGCACACGAAGTCCATCATAAATGGCATTAATATTTATGGTCGCATCATAGGGGTCGCCTGTCCAGCGAATCGTGCCGCCGGGTTTTACACGGAAGGGCTTATTAATGAAATTTTGATATGTAAAAAGGTAATTTCCTTCTTGGATTTCGTAATCACCTGCGATGGAAAACTCACCCGTTCGGGTGACTTTGAGTTGAATATTGCCCACTCCCCTGCCACGCATTACATCACCCACACGCTCGTCAAAAGGCAGTAAAATTTCGGCTTTAGGCGTTATCGTCAATTTGATGTCGAGGTTTGCGCCTTTGATAAAAAGTCCTTTTTGTTTTTGAACGATGGTATCTTCTTTGGCGACAAATTCTATGAATCTTGCTTTCTTTGCTGTCCGTTCTTCGGTCAAAGGAATGGTCAATTTTGAGTTCTCGCCGGAGGTGGCTAAAATGTTAATATCTGTCTGGTCGAAAGATCCGTTAAATGTAACTGTTGCCTTGCCCAGCCCTGTTCCGTAGTAATCTGAATTGTCTTTTTTCTCGGTATTCAGGAGTAAAAATCGCTCTGAATCAATGACCAAATTCGCCAATCGGAAATCCTTGAAATTACGATGCGAAATACCACCCGTTATGGTCGCTTCATTCCGAAAATCATCGTAAATCACATTGTCAGTAAGGTTGAAATAAGTACTGCTTAAATCAATATCCGACTCATTAATAAAATAAGTCGTTTGGAGGTAATCTATCTTAACAGCAGCATCATATATATTTAATTTTCCAGCAATTTCAGGTCGTTTGAAATCACCATAAAAACGAGCGTCGGCATTAAGGCGTCCTCTTAAATTAGAAATATCATTTATTAAATATTTGACAAATTCGATAGAATAATTTCGCACTTTTACATCAAAATCGAAGGAATTGGGTCGTACTTTTCCACGTTCTGACATGGGCGAGTAAAATTGCCCTGTCACCACGATAGAATCATTGTCGTGCATACTCGCTCGTATGTGAGTTTCTAATGGAGATTTGAGGTTGGGGCTCTCTGCGGTGAGCTGGATATTGCCCCAATAATTATCATTAATTCTTAAACTGTCAATCCTTGTTTTTGCTTCTAATTTTTCTAATTTAAAAATATCCTGACTGATGATTTGAGCATTGAGCGTACCATTAAATTTCGTTTTTCTTAAGTTTACAATATCATTCAACCAATCAACTGCCAAATCATTCATATCTAATTTTAAACCTCGTTCACCAAAACTATTTAATTTAATTTGTTCATCATTATGATTAATTAATATATTTCGTGTTTTTACATAGTCTTTTCCAAGGCGAATATAATTGTCACCCGATACATCCCATTTTCTACTGAATACATAAAAATCCGAAGGCAGGATACTCAGTTGAAAATAGTCATCTTCAGGGAAGAATACGCCATTTACATTTAGGTCTTTGACGACATCCTGATAGCCTTCCGTTTTGACTTCAAAATTGAGCGTATCACTTCGCAAATCGCCCGTCACAAAAATAGGCGGTATCGCCACCGCCGAGTCACCAATGACTAAACCACTCGTTTCTAATTTCAAATCTGCTGTACCGCCATTGGCAAGTAAGTTTAAATTTATCGCAAAAACATCGACCGTACCAACTCGGAAACGCGGTGTTTTGCCTTTGATTGTCAATAAATTATCGCGAGTGCTGAAGCGTCCCGTAATTTTTGTTCCTTCTACAATTTCAATATTTTTAATTAAAATATCTACCAATTCGTTACTCTCCCTCACAAGGAGATTAAACTTCAAATCTTGTTCGCGAATATTGATAGGCTGCTCTACAAATTGAAAGGAAGTGTCAAGAACTATCTTCTTTTTTGGGGCGAGTTTGGCACTCGAAATATTGAGTCGTTGGGCGTATTTCGGATAGCTTGTTTCGAGGTAACGGACAAAGGCGACAGGGAGTTGAATGATGTCAAACTCGCCTTGTATCGTTGCTTTTGCAATTTCTGAATCCAACGTCAATAAACGGTCGTAACGGTTGTTCATTTCAGAAGTAATAATGACTGTATCGACATGATATTTTTTGTCATCTTGCTGAAAATCAAAGCTATACACAGATGCCGTTCCTACAAAATCGTCGATATTATTGCCAGAAAAATCGAATTTAATATCACCGCGTAGTCTAATATCTTGTCTGACAAGGTTGAGATTTTTTAAATTTAATTGGTCCACATTTGCAATGAAATCAAAGACAGGAAGGCTGTCACGGAAGTCCACCGAACCGATGAATTTCATATCAACATCCTCTTCTTCTACCAATAATTTTCCATCAAAAAACTTACCTGCCAGTCGTCCGTCCAGACGTACATTTTCGTAATCATAACCTTTAAATGTAAATTTTTGGAGCTTGGCATCAAGGTCAGCATCCACCGTAGAGAGTGTCACCCCCCTGCCTTTCACCTTACCGCTAAAGGCAGCTTTGCCAAACAGATCATTGCCCGACCAAGCCTGTACGTCAAAATCCGCAACGCGAAGATTACCCGAATATTCTGCATTTTCAAATCCTTTTCTGAGATTGATTTTGAGGTCGGATTGTACGCGCCCCAGATTCGTTTTCAATTTACCGTCCGCCACAAAATCCAACAGGAATCCGGTGAAGCGTCCGCTAAAATCTAAGTTACCGAGTTTGGTGAAATTTGAAGGTAATTTTCTGACATTTGCAAGGGCTTTTATTTCACTGATTGAGGTTTGGAGGCGTTCTACTTTTACATCAAGAAAAGCATCGTCGGGATTGGTAATGTCGCGTGTACTAAAACTTCCGGCAAGCGATGTATTGTCTCCGATTCGTATGGATATATCCTTGCCTTTCAGTCGATTGAGCTTGCCTTTAAATAAGCCATCCAGATGAATCTCTTTGTCAATATTACGACTTATAAATTTATTTTCTTTTAATTTTGGAATAAAAAATAAGAGGTCGGTCAACGAAAAAAGTGCATCATCAAATTGTGCATTGATACTGACTTTATCTTCAAAATTTTTGAAGTCATCAAAGGACCGATAACGGAGTGAGAAGTCGTCTCCAAGTTGGCTTTCGGGCGTGCGAAGGTTGAGGTTTTTGAGTTCGATGCCTCTTTTGCCGACACGTATATTTGTGGTCATTTTTTTGAGTTCAAAACCACTCTTTTCATTAAAATCCAAACGGTCAATATTTCCCGAAAAGGTATCATCTTCGTAAGCAAAATCATCCAAACGAATATCAATATCACTTAAGTATAAATGATTGAAATCAAGTCCTTCTTCTCTATACGCCTTCAAGTCATTATCAAAATCAAACAGCGCATTATCAAGTTTGCCTTTGTCGAGTTTTACAGTCCATTTTTTCTTGGGCTTTTTACTTTTTTTCTCTGATTTTGCTGACCTGTCTCTGCCCTTGTGTAGGCTGATTTGTACATTTGTCAATTTGAGATTATTAAGGTCTAATATCCGCCCGGTGGGGTCAATGATATTAAAACCAACTTCACCTTTCGGTAAATTGACATGTAGTTTCGTGCCTTTGAGTTCGTCATTGAGGTTAAAAACAGCGTCGTCAATATAAAGGTGATTGGCTTTGAGTAACCACGCTTTTTTATTGTTTCTATCAGTGGAAGTGGAAGTCGTATCGGTCGTATTTTCCCTTTTTTTCTGTCCAAATAATTCATTCAGAAAAGCAGTATTGAAAGCTGTTGTATCGGCAGATCGGTGTAGATTGAATCTTGCTTTTTTGAGTGTAATATCTTCTACAAAAAACTTTTTCTCACGAAAAAAAGTAAAGGTATTTATATCGACTTTGAGTGATTCGGCAAAGAGAAGCGTGTCTTGTTGGCGGTCTTCTACATAGAAATTTTCGAGTAACAATTTATCAAAAAAACGAATGTCTATCGTACCGACTTCGACTTTGGTGTCGAGTTCATTGGAAAGGTAGGTCGCAACTCTGTCCACCAACTTATTTTGAACAGCAGGAATACGAATGGCGAAACTCGCACAAACAAAAAGTATAATTAATAGTACGATAAAAATCAGCAAACTAGACACTATTCGTCGTCCCCAACTTCTCTTTTTCTTCGGCGTTTGCTCTTGCACGTGTTCCTTATTATTTTGACTTTTATTACTAATGACTTTTCTTTTTTAAACTCTTGATTAGTGAAAGAAGCAAATAATTTGCCCTGATCAATCGTCTGACAGCGTATTACCTACATTACAATTACAGTTGAGTTGTGCGCCATTTTCGACAATCAACCGTTGTGTATGAAATGTACCTTTTATCGTGGCTCCGCTGTGAATATGTAGTGTCTCTCTGACACGCAATTCTCCCTCAAATTCTCCTTTGATACCGGAACTTTGAGTCTCGACATTTCCTTTAATTTTGGCTTTTTCGCTCACTATGACTTTCGCCTCTGAAGTAACATTGCCAATAATCACACCATCTAAACGTAAATCACTGGGTATTTGCACATCTCCTTCAATAATCGTACCCTCCGCTATCACACTAATCCCGGCGTTAGAACTTGCTTTTTTTAGCAAGCCACCTTCGCCGATTTTTGTATTCTTACTTTTGAGCATAATAAGTAGATTTTATTTGTGGCAGTTGCGAATACTTTAATCAGCAAATATACTAAATACGTGGTATTTTAAAGAATGTTTGGACGTTTTTTTAATTTTACAAATTAATTACTTTCACTTCTGCAAACACCTTAGTGAAAGAAATTGTCAATTACTTATGAATCGAAGCAATAGTAGTTTTTCACCGTTTGTTCGTATCTTTACCATCAAATGAGTGCTTCGCTTATAGTTCTTTTTGTGAAATACGATTTATACTTTTCAAAAAGCGATCACCTTACCTATAAATTATGAAAAATAAACTGACACTACTACTCGTACTGACCCTATTTTTTACTTGCAATATCCCTCGCCAAGTCACTGAAATTAAAGAGGCAGTTACACCTACCGAAATCACGCCTCCCGATTTTCCGTTTACGACCAACAAGGTTTTAATGGGCGAAAAAGCAATGGTCGTAACGGCACATCCTTTGGCTTCAGAAGTAGGTTTGGACATTATGCGACAGGGGGGCAATGCGGTGGATGCAGCAGTAGCAGTACAATTTGCATTGGCGGTGGTCTATCCGGTGGCAGGCAATATCGGTGGCGGTGGTTTTATGGTCATCCGAAATGCCGACGGAACGAGCACGACATTGGACTATCGTGAAAAAGCTCCACTTGCAGCATATCGCGATATGTACCTCGATAAAGATGGTAATGCCGTGCCGGAACTCAGTCGTCGCGGACACCTTTCGGTAGGTGTGCCGGGTACGGTGACAGGTATGAGTCAGGCGAGTGCCGAATACAGTAATTTGCCTTTTCGAGACTTGGTGAAACCCGCTATTCGACTGGCAAAATATGGCTTTGCACTCACAGAGCGAGAAGCAAAGGGATTAAATCGACAGCAAGAATATTTTACGAAATATAATTCACACACCACGCCATTTCAACAAAAAGAAGAATGGAAAACAGGCGATATTTTGATTCAAACCGACCTTGCAAATACCCTTCAACGGATTCACGATGATGGGGCAGATGGTTTTTATAAAGGAAAAACGGCGGATTTATTGGTCGCTGAAATGCAATCTGCCAATGGTATTATTACACATAAAGACCTTGAAGAATATGAAGCCGTTTGGCGCGACCCGATTGTTTCTGATTATAAAGAATATCGGATTATTTCGATGCCACCGCCTTCGAGTGGAGGTATTATTTTAGCCCAATTATTAAATATGATTGAGCCATATCCGGTAGCAGAATGGGGCTTTCAATCCACAGAAAGTGTACACCTAATTACGGAAGCCGAGCGACGTGCCTACGCAGACCGCGCAACGCACATGGGTGATAACGATTTTTACAAAGTACCTGTCAATCAATTAATTACAAAAGAATATGCTTTGAAGCGCATGGCAGATTTTGATCCAAAAAAGGCATCGGTGAGTAAAAATATGAGTGCCGGAGAATTTAAGGAAAGTGAAGAAACGACCCATTATTCGATAGTTGATGCAGAGGGCAATGCAGTGTCTGTCACCACAACTTTGAACTCCGGCTTCGGCTCGAAAGTCGTGGTAAAAGGCGCGGGTTTTTTACTGAATAATGAAATGGATGATTTTAGTGCCAAGCCCGGTGCGCCGAATGTTTACGGTTTGGTCGGTGGCGAAGCTAATGCCATTCAGCCCGAAAAACGCATGTTGAGTTCGATGACACCGACTATTGTTGAAAAAAATGATGACTTATTTATGGTCGTCGGTACGCCGGGAGGTTCTACGATTATCACATCTGTTTTTCAGACTTTTATCAATGTTGCAGAATATGGTTTGTCACTCAAAGATGCGGTGCATAATCCGCGTTTTCATCACCAATGGTTGCCGGATAGAATTTCTGTTGAGGAAGATGCGCTATCTCCAGAACAGAGAGCGACCTTAGAAAAAATGGGGCATCAAATCAAAGAAAGAGGTTATATCGGACGTGTGGAAGCTATTTTAATTCATCCTGACGGAAAACTCGAAGGCGTTGCCGACATTCGTGGAGATGATAGTGCAGCAGGGCATTAAATTCCAAAATTCAAGTACTCAATTCCAATGAAAGTACGAGCTTTATCTCATGTTGGAATCTGTCATTTGGTATCTGATGCTTATCACCCTTTATAAGTTTTTCAAAACTTATCTCGCATTTACATAATAGCGTGTTATTATTTTGTAATTTTACGCAAATTATCATACACTCTTTAATTGTGGCTTTTGTCTCATGATTAGTTTTTTGTTAGAATGCTCGCTATACAATATCCACCTCACTCATAGGAATGCGGCAAAAATAACTTAACCATCTTGGCGGCTTCTTTTATGCTTATTTTTCCCTTTGAATTCAGTTATTTATCTCGATAAACGCCCTCTTTCAAAGCAAAAACTAAACATAAAATAACCTCCCCAAGTTGGTCAACTTATTTATCCCGCGTTCCATAGATAAATTCACCCGAACTACAAATTATTTTCTTCATCTTCCCTAAAAACCAACCTAATCATCAGGGATTAAAAGGTCACTAAAATACGCCTGACTAATGACACGCATCGAAATTATTGGCTTCGTCATAGAGCTGATGATACTTGGTGTAGCGGTATATCTATACCTCTATACTTCGGGTATTCTCTCCTTCAAAGACCATAGCAAACGCAAACAACAAGACCAGTTTATCGCACAATACGGCAGGTGGATGCGTCCACTTTCCTTAGTACTTATGGCTATTATGGCAGTAAATATCGCTTTGCGATTTTTATAATAAGAATATTTTGTAATGGCATATTTATAGTGAGAAAACTCTGACGGAGTAAAATATTTTTTTAAAAAGGTAAGCCATCAATCGTTTGAATATCTCTACCAATAAACATCTTTGCACTCCTTATCGTCCAAAAATCCTATTGAAACCTTTACACACGCACAAAAAATTCATATATTGGCTTCAAACAAGGAGCAATATGATTCGAAACATCATTTTCACATTGACCATCATCCAATTCTGTGCGGGTATGTACGCACAAGAAACCGCTATATTTCGGGATGCCAACGAAGCGTATAAACACGGATTGGAACTCTATGAACAGGCTTTGTTTGGAGCAGCCCAGCAGGAGTTTCGCAAAATCACGGCTCGGCAAGGCGCAGCCCACCAAACTAAGCATGATGACATGCTCGTGGCGCGTGCAGGGCTGTATGATGCGATGTGCGCCATCCGGTTAAAACATCCTGATGGTGAACGACTTGCATTGGATTTTATCCGCGATAACGAACCTTCGGATATTGCCGATGTCGCCAAACTGGAAGTCAGCAATTACTATTTTAATGAACGCCAATACGACCAAGCCATTGATTTTCTTGAAAATATCAACGAATTTACCCTTAGTAATGAACAAATCATCGACCGGAAATTCAAATTAGCCTACTCTTATTTTGTTACCAAAAATTTTGTCGATGCCCGTATCTTATTCAATGAAATCAGAGACATTCAGGACGAGTATTACTATCCGGCTAATTATTATTATGGTGTAGCAGCGTTTTTTGATAATGATTATGAATCCGCGCTTGCTGCTTTTCAAAAAGTAGATGCTTCCAAGAAATACGGTCGTGTCGTACCGTATTATATCGCGCAAATTTATTTTGCAAGAGGAGAATATGATGAATTGATTGCCTACGCCACGCCCCTTTCGCAAGACCAAGCCATACGTTATCGTCTCGAAATCAATAAACTCATCGGTAGTGCTTGGTTTGAACGTAGTGACTATATGCGCGCCTTGCCTTACTTCATCACTTACAATGAACAAGCCCTCGAAATCTCCGAAAAAGATGCCTACCAACTTGCTTTTACACAATACCAACTCGGTCAGTACGAACAAGCGATTCCCAGCTTTGAAGAACTGCGCGGCATTGACAGTCCACTTGGTCAAAATGCTTTGTACAACCTCGCCGACAGCTACCTTCGCACAGGCGATAAAACGACTGCACGTAACGCTTTCTTGCTTGCAAGTCGTATGGATTATGACCGCGAAATTCAGGAAATAAGTCGTTTCAATTATGCCAAAACCTCCTACGATTTGGGCAATGATAGAGACGCAATTCGAACCTTGCAAAGTATTCCAAGAACATCAGCTTATCATGGCGAAGCACAGGCTTTATTGAGCGATGTTTTTGTCAATTCGCGAGATTACGAAAAGGCATTGGAACTCTTAGAACGTATGCCCGGAAAAAACGCGGAATTGGTACAAGCCTATCAAAAAGTAGCCTATGCACGAGGTGTACAATTGTATAATGACGAACGATTTAACGAGGCAAGAGCCATGTTTAATAAGTCATTACAAAATACGCCCGACCGCAAAACCAAAGCACTCTCAAAATACTGGTTGGGCGAAATGAGCTATGTCGAAGGGAATTATAATAAGGCAATATTACACTTTAATGATTTTTTAAATGCAGCATCTAAAGTTCGTGATTTGCCTGATGAAGCCTCTGAATACCTCGCCCATTACAATCTCGGTTATGCTTACCTTCGACAAGGTCGGTACGATGTGGCAGCAGGTCATTTTCAAGATGCGGTCAACGGCTTGCGCCTTAATTTAAATTACGTAAAAAACACATACATAAAAGACCGCGTTTTACCTGATGCGACCCTTCGTGCCGCCGATTCTTATTTCAAAATCAACAACTATCTTAAAGCAACAGAGTATTACGATGATGCGATAAAATACAAGTACGAAGATTATCATTATGCCCTTTTCCAACGTGCTATCATTCAAGGTTTACGAAATCCGAATGATCCGGCAGAAGGGCTGATCGCGATGGAAAATTTGTATAAAAAACACCCCGATTCGGACTATGCCGATGATGCGATATTCAGTAATGCCGTCACTTATTTGGATGCAGGAAATTATACAAAAGCACGATCTGTTTTTGAAAAATTATTAAACCGCTATCCAAAAAGCGAATACCTGAATCAAACCTTACTCAAACTCGGTCTTATTCATATCAATCAAGGCGAATATCGCCTCGCGCTTGGTCGTTATAAAGATGTTTTTAAATATAATCCTAACTCTCAAGAAGCTGAAATCGCGCTCAAAGGCGTAAAAGCAGCTTACATCGAACTCGATGACCTCGACGGCTTCATCACCTTCAAACAAAACCTTCCCGGCTACGAAGTCACCGACCTTGAAAAAGAGAATATTCTCTTTGGTGCAGCAGAGACACATTACGAAAATGGCGACTACACTCGCGCTGCCAATGCTTATACCAAATACCTGAAAATTTACCCGCGCAGTACAAGTGCCTTGTCCGCATATTACAGGCGTGCAGAAAGTCTTTATATTTTAAAAAAATACGATAAATCGTATGCTGATTATGTGAAAGTTATCGAAAAAGGAAGTAGCAATTATGCCGAACCTGCCGCCTCAAAAGCTGCCTTGATTGCCTACAATCATTTGCAGGATTTTGATGCTGCATTGAAATGGTATGAACGTCAATTGGTCTTCGTTGGAGACAATGAAATTCGTCGTTTGAAGCCATTACTCGGCGCAGTTCGCAGTGCTTACCGTGCCGGCAAACTTTCCGATAAAATTACGCTCGCTACCGAACTTCGTACTGACGATCGCCTTAGTAAAAGAGAGCGTGGAGAGGTCGCTTATTATATTGCAAAAAGTGCTTTGGAAGACAATAATCTCCAGATGGCACGCGAGTATTTCAACGAAGTCATCACCCTCACCGACGATGAACGCGCTGCCGAAGCTCATTATCAAATTGCACATATTTATTACCTCCAACGCGACCTTGATTTGGCACAGCGACTCGCTGTTTCTGCCAATAAAGAAATCGCAGGATATGAATATTGGTTGGGCAAAAGTGTGGTTTTACTTGGCGATATTTTTACCGACAGAAAGGATTATTTCAATGCCCGTGCCGCTTTGGAGACCATTCTCGAAAATTACACCAAAGACGATGATGTGATGAAAGCCGCCAAAGAAAAACTTGCAAAATTGGACAAACTGGAAAAAGAAGAAAGTCGCATCATACCTGACGCAGAAAAAGATAGTGATAATCTTCAAATGGAGGAGCCTTAGGGTATTGTGAGATTGTATAATTGTGAAATTATTATTGCTGTTTTTGCTTCGCAAAAAATTCCTTTTCAGTGAACATAATAGTTTAACTCTAATGTAATAAAATTTAAAAAATGGTATTAATTATAAACAAAAAAACAAATTGGAGTGGTTTTGCACTTAGGGCTTACGTCTTAATGCTTATGTTGGTTTGCTCGTGTTTTGCTTTTGCACAACCGGATGATGAGACTTTGCCCAAAGAGGAGGTTGATGTCACCAAAACCTTTAAGGCTGCCGTACAAGATGCCCAAAAATACAGCCCCTCTCCTACCCTGCCTACGCCACCTGAAAATAGTCGCAACAGCATCTATGATTTGCCAGAAAGATTATTGGCTGTTGAGTACGAAGCACCCATGATTAAGCCCATCGCTATGCGTCAAGAGGAAGCACAAGCTACCAAACAATTTTGGGCAAAAATCGGCTATGGAGTCCCGAATCAACCCTACATTGATTTTAAATTAAACAATGGTCAATCCAATAAAATCGACTTCAATATACATGCTCGCCATCATTCTGCCAATAACCACCAAAGAGTTCGTAATCAACGATTTGGCGATACCGATGCCTTTATAGACGGTACGTATTATACCGATGCCTTTACCGTAGGAGGTAAGTTGGGACTTGACCTTGACCAGCATCATTTTTACGGTCATGATGACACGCTACTATTCTCAAAATCGCAGATTTTTCAGCGTTTTTCTACGGCTTTTGGAGAGCTTCGTTTTCTGAATACCTATCCGACAAAAGGTAATGTAAATTATTGGTTGACAGGCGATTTTCACGTTACGGGCGACCGCTATCAGGCATGGGAATTTCGTCCCGGATTCGAGATGGGACTCAAAAAGATATTCGACAATAATTGGGCTCAACTTATAGTCGATAATCACTATCGTTATTTCACCGATTTTAACGGAACTAATGCTACCCGCCAAATCAATAATTTACTGGTATTCAAACCCAGTGTTGTACTTAATGTCGAGCCGTTTAAATTGAAAGCCGGAGCATATTTAGGATTTGATGATGGCTTATTTGTGCCTTATCCTGACCTGGAAGCGAGTGTTGCTGTGATGGACGGGGCAATTACCTTATTTGGCGGTTGGAATGGAGAAATTCAACAAGGACAATTTCGTGAATTCGCTCGTTTTAATCCTTTTATAAAATCCATTCTAAATATAAAAAATACACACATACAAAATCGCTACGGTGGTCTGAAAGGTAAATTCGCAGGTGTTAATTTTGAAACACGTGTTACTCAAAAACCCGTTGAAAACCTCCCGATGTATCTGACTGATTATAGTGATTATGCTCGACGTTTTGACATTGTATATGATTCTGTGGCAACTATTCTATCCTTAGATGGTGTCGCTGATTTCGATATTTTAAAAAGTATAAAAACCACGATTTCAACTACTTACAACATTTACGGCAGCGATACTCCACATTGGCATTTACCGCCTTTGGAAACCGATGTTACGGCACGTTATACCTATAATGACCAGATAGGATTGTCCGCTTCATTATACCTTGCTTCGGGTGCGCCCTATCGTAATATTGAAGGCATACCCAAAACGCTATCTCCTTTATTAGATTTAAATATTGGTGGGACGTATCGTATCAATGATAATTTTGCGCTGTTTGTAGATGTCAATAATTTACTATCTTCCAAATATCAACGTTGGAATCGATATCCGCAATTGGGTTTGAATTTTATGGGTGGCGTGATGTTTCGATATTAGAGCATTTTTAAATTTTTTCTGCCTGACAATCAGTATCTTGTGAACTTGACTTCACATCAAATCGGTCACTTATCCCGATAAACTCCCTCTTTGATGCCCCGTCAAAACCATCCCGATAGCTATCGGGATTGATTATCAGTTTGAAAAAATTTAAACATGCTCTTAAGGAAATTCCGAAAATACATCTTATCTTAATACTTAAAAATATGTACTATGGTGACGATTATTTATGCTTAACCACTTATATTTAAATTTCACCATACAAATGCAAGCGGGATGCCTCTGTTGGTACGATTGTAATAAACAAAAAAGGCTGTCCTCTCGGACAGCCCTTGATTGAATTCTCAATCCTCCAAACTTAAAATTTTAGTAACCAAGATTGGTCTATATTGGCATCGGGTTCGGTAGATGTTACTATAATACGCAACGTACCTTCACCCGCATTATATCCATGCGAATCATAATCAATCACTACTTTTCCATTTTTTGTGAAATAAGATGTCGAATAACCTGTTTGAAACGAACCGAGTCCCGGATTTTCTGCTACAAGCGGAATGACATTCCCTCCGCCTCTTCCACCTCCGCTACTATTAAACATATCGCTCAATACACCTGCTGCAATGATACCGGGTCCTTCCATTAAAAGGACAGGCTCGTCATGACCAAGGCGATAAAATGGAACACAGAGATTGAGGAAACCACTATTGCGCTCACCACTTCTCAGAACAGGATAAAACACTACGTCATTCTCTTGTGTCATAAAAACTTTGGCTTCATTCAGATAATCAAAACCACTAAAAGCCATAGCTGAATTAGTAGATTCCAGCAAGTCAGCAAAATCATCATCCGGGCAATTATTGATGTAATCGGCAACATGGTCGGCTTCTTGTGTCGCCTCAATTCCATCAACAAGGCGGTAAGCATACTCTAAAGCAGAATCAACTTCTATGATAGGAAGGTCAACTTCTTTTTGACAGGAAGTCATTAAAATACTAATGACGATTAAAGGAAGAAAGTATTGAATTTTTTTCATATTTATTGCTTTTTGTTACACCAAAGATAGTTATTTTACGGGTATTATGCAAACATTTCTCTTTTATTGGTATAATTTTCATATAGAAAAATAACGTTCTATAATAGTCCGTAGGGAGGTAAAAGAGTAACTGTATTCCACGCTTTCCTATGGACAATGGACTACCGACCATCGACTAATTTATTTACTCAATGCCTCTTTAATCTTCGCTTCCAATGCCGGACCTTTTAAGTTTTTCGCCAAGATGCGTCCCTCTCTGTCCAACAAAACGGTTTGAGGAATAGAGCTTACACCATAATCTTGTGCTGCCTCACTTTTCCACTTTTTCAGATCACTTACGTTTGTCCAAGTGAGTTTGTCTTTTTTTATGGCGGCTACCCAACGCTCTTTTTTGCCATCCAAACTCACACCAAATACTTCAAAGCCCTGGTCTTTGTATTTTTTGTACAAAGCCACTACGGCGGGATTGGCTTTGCGGCAAGGACCACACCAACTCGCCCAAAAATCGACCAACACTATTTTTCCACGCAAATCACTCAGACTTGCTACATCGCCATCGGGCGTGTTCTGACTGATTTCGGGAGCTTCTGCACCGATGATCGTGCTGCTGGCGCGTTTGATTTGCTGGGCAAGACTTTCTCTGAATTCGGGATTAAAATCAGGGTATTTTTCGAGAAATACTTTCCCGTATTTCACAAAATTGGTCTTGTCTTTCGACTTAGAGTAACCTATCACTGTACCATACAAAGCGGCAAAATGCGCACCTTCATTCGGTGCTGTTTTTTCTAAAATATTATCAATATAAGTCGCTTGATTTTCGACCGTCATGCCCACTTGTCCCAATGTACTCGCATAAGGCTGTATCTGCTGTAAGAGCGCAGGTGTATATTGCAAATCAGCATCCGAAAAATCAACATATTTAAAATATTCACTGGCAAAATACTCTCCTTCATTTGGATAATCCCCCTGATTATTTACAAAACTCAAGTAGGTCACCAAAGCCTGTGATTTGCCAAGAAAGTCATTTGTTGACTTAGCTTCATTATAAAGGCTGAGACTCCGCTTGTCCAATTCTGCAAACTGAACATAGAGTTTGGCTTTTAATTGAGGGTCGTGTAGAGCGCGACGCATTTGTTTGATAAGTCCCAAAAACTCCGAATTGATTTCGGCATTTTCTTCCATCAACTTTTCATAATACTCATTCACGGGCGAACCTTCTACATCCATTTTATCAATCGCATCACAATTGCCCTTTACTATAATTTTGGATTCTGTGCCAAGTATGAGTGGTTTTGCAGTCTTTGGTGATGTACCGATAGCATAAAATCCCGCTTGTGGTTTGTTGATTTTGAAGGTATAATTGTATATCCCTTTTTTTGTGGTCAATTTTGCCTTAGCAAATTCACGCATTTCTATACCATACCATTGGTACAAATATATGGTCTCCACATCCGTACAACCGACGAGCGTGCCTTTTATTTGAATCTTGTTGACTTTACCATTCGCATAGATCGACTGCGGACAGATAAAAACATTTAGAATAAATATAGAAATTATAATCCAATAAAAATTTCGCATAATATTATTTCAATTAGTAATTAGTGACTGGTTTATTAGTGATTAATTTTTTTACATTAAAATATTACAAATATTTCGCTGCGCGAAATACATCTGATAAACGGATAAAACAATTCTACCAATCATTGCATTAACACCCAACAAAAGTACAACATAATTACGGAAAACGGGTTTTCCTCTATGCCAATCATTCATTTGTCTAAAAAATCATGCCTTTTCTTAAGTATGTTTTACATTTGTGGAGTAAATATAATTGAACAATTGAGTGATTCTGGGAATTAAGTTTGATATTTGGATTTTTTTTGCGACACAATTTTGAGACCAATCACATAATTCCGTCAATTTCAAAGTTTCATATTTTTTAAATCAATAACAATGAAAAACTTTTTTAAATTCATATTCGCCTCCTGTCTTGGAACCTTATTGGCACTCGGTGCAATGACGTTGATATTTGTTAGTGCAGCCAGCTCACTCGGCAAACAGGCAGATAATGTAAAGGTCAAATCCAATTCGGTATTGAAATTAACTTTTGGCGATCCTATTCCTGAAAAAACTAATAATATGGCTCCCAGTGGAGCTTTGAATTTTTCATTTAATGACTCTCCGCTTGGTTTGCATGATATGATTGATGCTATCGAAGCAGCAAAAGACGATGACAATATCAAGGGCATTTATATGGAATTGAGTACTAACTTCTCCGCAGGTATGGCTACGATGAGCGCGCTACGTGAGGCATTGGAGGATTTCAAAGAAAGCGAAAAGTTTGTCGTTTCTTACGGAAATTATTACACACAAGGAAGTTATTATATGGCATCGGTGGCAGATAAAATGTACCTCAATCCGGTTGGGGCAGTAGTTGCACCGGGCTTTGCTGCGCAGATTCCTTTTTTCAAAAAAATGATTGACGACTGGGGCATCAAGGCGCAAGTCTATTATGCAGGTAAATTTAAAAGTGCTACCGAACCTTTCCGTCGTACAAATATGAGTAATGAAAACCGCCTTCAAACTCGCCAATACCTCAATGAAGGTTTCAATATCTTCTTGGAAGATATGGCAAAAAGTCGCAATAAGTCACTCTCCGAAATGAAAGACATTGTAAGCGAATATCGCGCTCGCAATGCTCAGGATGCTGTTGATTACGGTTTGATTGACGAGCTAAAATATAAAGACCAAGTACTTGACGACCTCAAAGACCGTATCGGCTTAGAAGAAGATGATGACATCGAAGCCATCGGTATCAAAAAATACCACAAAGCCGCTAAGAAAAAGAGTGATTATAGTATCAAAGACCGTATCGCAGTGGTTTATGCCGAAGGTAATATCGTAGATGGCGAGGGAGAAACAGGTAATATTGGCGGTGATCGCTACGCTAAAATTATCCGAAAAATTCGTAAGGATGATAAGGTAAAAGCTATCGTATTGCGCGTCAACTCCGGCGGAGGTAGTGCATTGGCTTCGGAGGTGATTTTGCGTGAGCTTATTCGTGCGAAAGAGGAAGGCAAAAACGTAGTCGTCTCAATGGGTGACGTAGCTGCTTCCGGCGGTTATTATATCGCTTGTGAGGCAGATAAAATATTTGCAGAAGCCAATACGATAACCGGTTCTATCGGTGTATTCGGTTTGCTGCCAAGCGTACAAAATATGATGGACAAAGAAATCGGTATCACCTTTGATACGGTCAAAACCGGACGATTTGCGACAACAGGAACACCATTTTTTGACCTCAATGAAGCCGAAGGGCAAATCATTCAGCAAAGTGTTGATGAGGTCTATACGACCTTCAAACAGCGTGTAGCCGACGGACGTGATATGACCGTAGAAGATGTGGACGAAGTCGCGCAAGGTCGCGTATGGACAGGTAAAAAAGCCAGCACTATCGGACTCGTCGATGAACTCGGCGGTCTCGACGATGCTCTCGCTGCTGCTGCCGAACTCGCTGATTTGGAGAACTATCGCGTCAAAGAATATCCGCGTACCAAAGAGCCTATCCAACAACTTTTGGATGACTTAATGGGCAAAGAAACCACCAAAACAATGATTAAAAACGAAATTGGCGAGGATTTCTACAAGTATTATGAGTACGCCAAACAGATTAAAAATATGAGCGGACCACAGGCACGTATGCCTTTTATGATTGAAATAAAGTAAAATTAGTCGATGGTCGGTAGTCCGTAGTCGATAGGTAAATATAAACCGCTTGTCATTAAAAATGACAAGCGGTTTTTTATTGAAATACAATGATATTCAATGGGTTATAAACCCATTGGAAGAATTTAAATTTTATCATTCAAAGTCTTTATACAATAAATATTTCTTTCGAATCGCTTTAAATTCATTCAAATCCTGCTGCCAACTTGCGCGGATTGTTTCCTCACTTTTTCCTGCCTTAATGTCTTGTTGAAGTGTCTCATTACCTGCCAGTAAATCGAAAAAATTATTATCATTAAAAAAGCTGCCTTTATCCGAAAAAGCATTGTACATATCAATCAGATACCCCAATTGCAAGCGGTCTATCCTACGGATAGATTCAGGACTAAGTTTCGTCAAATCAAGACCCGTACAGGCTTTATTTTCATGCTTGGGATACTTGGCACCAGACATAGAGACGGGCTTAAATTGGTAATCTCCTACCCTATTATCAGGATGCCCGATGACCTGAAATTGCGTCGTCGTACCACGTCCGATACTGAAACTCGTTCCTTCAAAAAAAGCAAGAGATGGATACAGATAAATTGAACGGGCATTAGGTAGATTTGGCGAGGGTTTGACGGGTAGTTCGTAGGGCGTGTTGTGGTCATAATTTTTACATGAAATATACGACAAATCACACTGCACACCGTTTTTCAACCAACCTTCGCCATTGACCATACGGGCGTATTCGGCTACCGTCATGCCATGCACCACAGGTATGCGATGCAAGCCCACAAATGAACTTTTTGACGACACCAAAACAGGACCATCCACATAATGTCCATTCGGATTGGGGCGGTCAAGCACCATGACAGGAATATTGGCTTCCGCGCAAGCCTCCATAACATAAGTCATCGTCGAAATATAGGTGTAAAACCGCGCTCCGACATCCTGAATATCAAATATGACGAGTTCTATACCTTCCAGCATTTCCGGCGAGGGTTTTTTATTTTTACCATACAAAGAAACGATAGGTAAACCCGTGCGAGTGTCTTTACCGTCTGCTACCTGTTCGCCTGCATCTGCATCACCGCGAAAGCCGTGTTCGGGTGCGAAAATCTTTTGAATATCCACACCAAGCGTCAGCAAAGTATCGACCAAATGTCGTTCTCCTACACGCGAGGTTTGATTGACGACCAAAGCCGTTTTTCGCTCTCCGATAAGCCGGATATATTCGCTTGTTTGGTCTGCTCCGGTGAGTAAAGGTTCGGGTTGATTGTCCTCAAATTTAGGTGTAGGAACAGTATCTTGCACAGGTGTATTGGAAGTATGACAAGCTGCTGCCAATTGAACTAAAATACTGATTAATAATATAAAGTATGTTATTTTTTTCATTGTATTTTCATTTTTACATGCAAAAAGACATTACCTAAAAGTAACACAGGCTTCCAGCCTGAACTTTGGGCAGACAATTAACACTGCGAACGCAATTCAGGCTGGAAGCCTGTGTTACTTTTCTGAAGCAAACAAAGATAGCATGTAATTTAATAATTTTTGGTAATTTACCTCCTTCACTTTATAACACAAACCATACCGCCATATCCATGCGAAAATTATCACTTAAAGAACTTAATCGCGTTTCACCCGCCGAATTTAAATTGCAAGAGCGCACATCACTTATTGTCGTTTTGGATAATGTACGAAGCGGTCTTAATGTTGGTTCTGCCTTTCGGACGGCAGATGCTTTTGCCTTAGAAGCAGTGTATTTGTGTGGTATTACGGCGCAGCCGCCACATCGCGAAATCTTGAAAACCGCCATCGGTGCTACAGAATCTATGGATTGGCAGTATTTTGAAAAAACGACGGATGCTGTGCGAGATTTACGAGATAAAGGCTACACAATACTTGCCATCGAACAAGCCGAAGGAAGTACGTTTTTGCAAAATTTTGATGTAAAAAAAGATGCGAAATACGCAGTCATCTTTGGAAATGAAGTCAAAGGTGTAAGCGATGAGGTCATGGCATTGGTGGATACTTGTATCGAAGTACCTCAATTTGGTACAAAGCACTCGCTTAATATTTCAGTGTGTGTGGGTGTCGTGACTTGGGAGTTATTTCGGAAGATTAAATACGATTAAAAAAAACCGGCGTTTTAGTAAAACGAACGAAATAAACTGAACCACTAAGTCCACTAAGGACACGAAAATCGAATTAACGAAGTAAGGAAACTAAGTTTGTGTAAAAAGTTGATTATTTAATACTTAGAGCTATTTTGTGTACTCTGCGTCTGTTTGGTTTTCGTGTCTTTCGTGCCCTTAGTGGTTCAATTTATTTTTTTGATTTCACTTACGCCGGTTTGTCATCTGTTTGAGCCAAATATTTTTAGTATTCATCTTCGTTAAAGAGAAAGTCATCTTTACGAGGGTGGTCGGGCCAGATGTCTTCCATACTTTCATACATTTCTCCCTCGTCTTCCAGCAATTGGAGATTTTCGATGACTTCTACAGGCGAGCCTGAACGAATTGCATAATCAATCAATTCGTCTCTTGTGGCGGGCCAAGGTGCTTCGAGCAAATACGAGGCTAATTCTAATGTCCAATACATATTTAATTGATGAAGTCAACAATGATAAAAAATTATTTTTCTGTCATTATTGATCAGTTTCCGAATTTGATCGCAAAAGTCGCTTATCAAAACGACATTACAAAGAAAAAGTTACTATTTTTTTGCGAAAAAAAATGGTCGTTTTTTATTTTTCTATAAAAATTATGCCAATGTCGTTTTTTACACTAAAATGTTGGCTATCAGTATTTTACAAAAAATTAAATAGCCTAATAATATTATTATTTTGGCTTTGTACTACCATTTTTTATCCAAAAAGAAAAAGCACGCCTCCCGAAAAAGGTGTGCTTTTAATATTTTTCGTACAGTTTTTTGTCATGTTAAGGAACGTGGCGAAGCCACTACCGTAATGAATTTTGAATGAGCGAATGAGTGAATATTATCGACATATTCATTCATTCAAAATTCATTCATTCACTCATTTTTGCCAAAAAACGCAAACGTTGAGAATATAGATACTAAACAATTAGCATGGCATCTCCATAACTGTAATATCTGTATTTTTCTTTGATTGCCTCTTGATAAACTTCCATGATTGTATCATAGCCTCCGAAGGCACAGACCATAATCAAAAGACTCGACAGTGGTAAGTGCAGATTGGTAATCATCGAATTGGCAATACTAAATTCGTGTGGTGGAAAGATGAACAAATTGGTCCAACCTTCGGCAGTTTTGAGTGTATTGGTTGCAGAGACTGCCGACTCGATAGAGCGCATAGATGTAGTACCTACGGCACAGACTTTCTTGTTGTTCGCTTTGGCGCGATTGACAATTTCTACTGCCTTCTCGTCGATTTGGAAATACTCCGCGTCCATTTTGTGTTTGGAGAGATCTTCAACTTCAATGGAACGGAAAGTACCGAGACCGACGTGCAGTGTAACTTCGGCAAATTCGATGCCTTTCAATTCACAGCGTTTCATTAGCTCTTCGCTAAAGTGCAAACCCGCAGTAGGTGCTGCTACAGCTCCTTCGTTTTTGGCATATATCGTCTGATAACGCTCTTTATCGGTTTTCTCTACATCTCGGCGGATGTAACCCGGCAAAGGTGTGTTGCCCAAGGCATGTAGTTGTCTTTTGAACTCTTCGTTCGTCCCTTCAAACAAGAAACGAATCGTACGCCCGCGTGAGGTCGTATTGTCAACGACTTCTGCAATGAGTACGATGTCATCGTTTTCATCATTGAAATAGAGTTTATTGCCTACGCGTATTTTACGTGCCGGATCGACCAAAACATCCCAAAGGCGTGCCTCTTCATTGAGTTCGCGTAATAAAAATACTTCGATTCTCGCACCGGTTTTTTCTTTCTTTCCGTATAAGCGTGCCGGAAATACTTTAGTATTGTTGAGAATCAAAACATCTCCTTCGTCGAAATAATCCAAGATGTCCTTGAATATTTTGTGTTCGACTTTCCCCGTCTCTTTGTGCAGTACCAATAATCTTGATTCGTCTCGATTTTCGGTGGGGTATTCTGCAATTAACTTTTCTGGCAATTCAAATTTGAATTGCGATAATTTCATTCGCATGTACAAGCTTTTTATAATAGGGCTGCAAATTTAAAAAATTCGCGCTAATAAAAGGGTGTAATTTAAAAAATCGGTCACCAATAATTAATATGAATTAATTTTTGAAATATATTATGTGAAATATAACATGTAAAATATAAAAACGAATAACAGGAAGTATTTTTTTATTAAAAAAATACTTATTTCTATGTTATTAAGAATCAATTTATTAAAACAAACATTCGCCTTATGTTTTTTATGCCTTGCGGTTTTTGTCTTACATGATATATTTTTGCTTCGGAATGGGAATATAACGTAAAAATTTCGTCACTTACTTAATCCTGACTGATTTATATACAAGTTAAAGATGCAAAAGGTTTCATTTTTGAGGGTTTTATTCTAATATTTGTTCTTGTAATTAATGTATGTAGGCAAAAAGAGTACATAATTCATTACTTGAGTGCTTGAAAAACAGTTAAAAAACACGTAACTTTATCTAATATATTCAAATGAAATCGCATTAAGATGGACAATATGACCGAAGAGAGATACTTTATTTCTATGTTATCAGATTATGGTTTCAAGATAACTTTTGGTAATCTCTCTGACACACTTTTTCTGCGAACATCTATACAGGCACTCATCCAATCATATAGACCAATAGTGTCCGTAGAGTTTAATAGAAATGAAGCCACCGGACTCACAAAAACAAGCGGTGGCGGTTTGTTTGATATAAGTTGTATAGATTCGGCAGGACATCATTATATTATTGAGATGCAACTGACCGACGTGAAAACTTTTATCAAGCGCAGTACGTTTTATGCATCACATCGTTATACTTCTATTATCAGAAAGGGGAAGTGGCGATTCAAAGACCTCAAAAAAGTTTATATGATTTCGATACTTGATGGGATTGTTTATTCTGAATCGACAGAATACCACCATATTGGTAGTTTAAGAAACCAACATGGAGAACTCATGGGTGACGAAATCACACAGGTCGTATTCGAATTAGGAAAATGGAATAAACAAGTCGAAAACATTAAATCTGATATAGATAAATTGATATACGTTATGAAAGTAACCGAAAAGTTAAAAGTCAATGAGGCATTCACACCACCTCCATTTTGGTCGGAAGAATGGATAGAAAATGCTATCGAACAGCTTGATATGGGCAAGATGACACCTGAAGATCGCGAATACGCCGAGCGTCAGATAGTCAAGGCAGTTGCTATGGCTGAAGAACGTAAAAGCAAATTGGAGGCTGAACTTAAAGCAGAACAATCCAACCAACGGACTGAAAACGCAGTGATTAAGCTATTAAAGCGCGATATGACACCCAATGAGGTTGCCGAAATACTCGATATATCGCTTGATAAAGTCATGAAAATCAAAGCGCAAGCTGATGGATAAACCCCTCCATCATCCACTATTCAATGTGTACCTCCATCTCGGCAGCAATGTCGGTGATAGGCTCGGTAATTTGCTTAAAGCCAAGTTTTTAATCCAAAAAAAAATCGGTCATATCCAATCGCTCTCCGAAGTCTATGAGACCGAAGCGTGGGGCAAAACCAACCAAGCCTCATTTTACAATCAAGCCATTCATGTACTTACCAAAATGACTGCCTACGAGGTGCTTGACACCATTCATGATATAGAAAATATATTGGGCAGAAAACGTACCGAATATTGGGGACCGCGTACGATTGATATTGATATATTATTTTTTGAAAATGAAGTGATTAACTCTAAAAATCTCACGCTTCCACACCCGCGTTTGCAGGAGCGCAACTTCGTCTTGGTACCACTTTCTGACATTGCGGCTGATTTTATCCACCCAATTTTGAATAAAAGCATCACAGAACTTCGTAAATTGTGCGCTGATACATTACAGGTCAAATCAATGAGTGAATGAGTGAATTTTGAATGAGTAAATGTGAATCAGTTTTGAATGAGTAAATCTTTATGTTGGACAAGGCAAATTATTCATTCAAAATTCACTCATTCAAAATTCGTTCATTAGTTATCCATGAACGAATCGCTAACACTAAAATATGATTTTATTGCCATCGAAGGCAATATCGGGGCAGGTAAGACGACCTTGTCGCAGATGTTGGCGCGTGACTTTAATAGTCGCTTGATCCTTGAAGAATTTTCGGATAATCCATTCTTGCCTTTGTTTTATGATAATCCTGAAAGACATGCTTTTTCGGTCGAGCTATTTTTTATGTCAGAGCGGTATCAGCAGATCCAACAAACGATGCTCGCCCAAGACCTTTTTCAACAAAAAACCATTGCAGACTACTTTTTTATGAAGACCTTGCTTTTTGCAAATACCACTTTGCAAGGAGAAGAATATCGTTTGTTCCAACGCTTTTTTAATATCCTTAATGCCAGTTTTCCCAAGCCTCAGTTGCTCGTCTATCTACATCGTTCGGTCGATAAAGTCATTGAACAAATCAAACATCGCGGGCGCGAGTACGAGCAAGATATTTCAGCCGAATATTTGCTAAAAATACAGACGGCATACTTAGAATATTTTAAAGTAGAAAACGATATGCCGATACTGATTTTGGATGTAGGAGATATTGATTTTGTAAATAACGAAAGTCACTATCATATCATTCGAGATTGTATTAATCGCCCGTATAATGTTGGTATTCACCGTGTTAGCCTGATGGCGGATTAATTATTTTTCAGTTCACTTATCTTTTCCAGCAGCCACCGCTTAGGAACGCGAAATAAATAAATTTGCTTTCTTGACTGAAAGAGTTTGTTCTCAGTTTGGGCTTTGAAACCCGTATAAATGTTGATATTTTCAGGGATTCAAAGTGTAAAATGAGGACAAAATATCTTGTCAAGAAGGTGAAGTTATTTTTTTCGCGTTCCTTATCATTGTTTACGACTTGGTTATTCATTTTTTTTCAATGTTATCAATACCTTCCTGTGTCTGATTGACATTATGTCGAGCGCGGTAGAGAGCCATCAGAATCTGAATAAAATTTCCTGATTGTAACGTTTTGCGTACCCGATATAAAAAAGCCATTAAGGTTACTTAAACAAAACGATAGTTTTGAATATTTCGGAAAAAAAGGGCTCGGAATTTATCAAAAATCCGAAGTTTGCGCACGAAATTATTATTTCTGTGCTCAATGTAAGCCCTGGATTGTTTCCTAAAAATACTCCCGAATTGGCTTAATACATTGTTTAGTAAAATTGGCTCAACTCCATATTTTACGGGAATCGTATATGTATTAATTTTAACTTTGGGAGATATGCTTACTCGTCTGACATTTTAAAATGTCAGATGAGAAGTTTTCCTTATTATTTTAAAATATTTTTATTCAACTATATAAAATGCTGTTGTTTAATAAAATATAAAACGCTGTCGTCTGACATTTTGTAAATCTCCGACGACTTGTACTGCCACCAAAACTATTATTCAAGAACAAATTTCAGCACTTTTTAATAAATAAATAATTATTAAATATTATTCCCGTAGAATGTGAAGTTGAACCATAAAATTATCCTAAATAACTAACTAACAGTTAGTTACAGAGTTTTTAGTTATGTTCCTAACGGGAACAAACGTGGTCGGGTTGGTCTAATTTTCTACCGATATTTCGTTCCTAACAGGACAGGGGCAGTTTTAAAGGTCCCTTTAGAGACAAAATACTTTTTTATGAGGTCGCCTAATCAACACATAAATACAAAAAAAGCCCATCCTAATGAAAGAATGAGCTTTAATATTTTGAGCAAGATTTGCTTAATCGACACGTTTACCACCATCGAGTTTATCTTGTAGTGCTTCGAGTTCGTCCCATTTGCTATCGGCAGCAAGACCAGCTTGTTCTGCCCAAGTACCTGGATCGTGCATACGGTAACGTGAACCAGCAGCTTCTAAAATTTCTTGCAGTTTCTCAAGACTGGTGGAAGACAAATCTTTGAAGGTCATGATACCTGCTTCGTTGAGTTTCTCAGCGATTTTAGGTCCGATTCCTTCTATTTTGTTAAGCTTGTCCGGTTTGGCATCTGCTTTTGGCGCGGGTGCGCTCATTATAGGTGCTGCAACCTCTTCTGCTAAACCCAAATCTATTGATACTTCTTCCGGTATATCTGCCTCTGGTGCAGGAGCGGGTTCTTCAACAACTTCCGGCACAGGTGCTGCTACTGGAGTTGCAACTTCAACAACCGGAGTAGCCTCTATGGGCTTTTTATTTTTCTTCTTTTTCGGTGGAGCTACTACCACTGCACCTTCAAGGGGCGTGATATTGACGAAAGTACGATTTTTTCTACCTTTTGAAAAGGTAACTTTACCGTCAATGAGCGCATGTAGAGTATGGTCTTTACCCATGCCAACGTTTTCTCCCGGATGGTATTTTGTACCACGTTGGCGTACTATAATATTGCCCGGCTTGGCGAGTTGTCCACCGTACAGTTTTACGCCCAATCGTTTGCTAATCGAGTCACGTCCGTTATCCGTACTACCGACTCCTTTTTTATGTGCCATAATATCTTAAAATATCAAATTACAAGTATCAAATTCCCAAAATGGATAAATTTGATGCTTGTCCCAATAGCTATCGGGATTGAAGTTTATTAAATTTGCTTACGCTATGATACTGTCAATTTTGATACGTGTGTAAGACGGGCGGAAGCCGTTTTTTACTTTGTATCCTTTTCTTCTTTTCTTTTTGAAAACGATAACTTTGTTACCTTTTTCGTGGTCCACGACGGTAGCTTCAACAGAAGCTGCTGATAGAGTAGGTGTTCCTACGCGTGTACCTGCCTCGCTGTGAATGAGTAATACTTTATCGAAAGTTAATTTATCACCTGCTTCGGCTTTGAGTTGATTTACGTGCAACTCTTGTCCTGCCTCTACATTATATTGTTGTCCGGCGATTTCTACTATTGCGTTCATATTTATAAAATTATCAGTTTTTTGAAATGGGAGTGCAAAGATAGAAAGTTTTGGGGAATATCAAATGATTTGATTAGGATTTTTTTTGTGATGTGTGGAGAGGTAGCATTTACTTACGATAAAAGAATAATTGTAAAACAAAGAAAGAACGAAAAAAATAGGAATAGTTCGGCAGGAGATGTAATAATTTTTCGCTCACCTGCATTTTTCAATACAGATGAGCGAGTGGGTTTCATGTAATTCACCTGTCATCAAGACTTTACAAATTTACGGACAATTGTAGTTTCATCTACCTGAATATGGATGAAATAGATGCCACTTGGTAGTGTTGCTATATCAAAATTCTGGGTAGATGATGGGCTATGATTGAATCTTTTTACAATACGCCCTTGCGTGTCTGTTATTGTAGATGAATGACAGTTATTATCCGCGCAATCCAACTGAATAGTGTGAGTAGCCGGTGTCGGAAAAAGTTTGATGGTATGTTCAAATTCTGCTTTATTAGTGGAAACAATAGGCGAAGTATTAGGGCAGTGTGTCGGCAGGTCAACTTCTAATTCATGTAAGTCACCTTCCAAAGCATAATATCGGTTTTCTCGAAACATCTCTCCTATGAAAGTACCCGGAAACATGTTTTCATTTCTGTAAGTAAATCTCGCTATTTTTCTGGCATCTCCAATATCGAATTTTAATCTTCCTACATTGGTCCATTGCTCTGAATCCACAAATATGCCCACACCACTATTGAGGGTAATATTGTAGGATATAATGCTGTCTTTAGAGCCGACCAAAGTATGTGTATCGTACATGCTAAAGCCTATTGCAGATGGGAGATAGCCCGAAACATCCAACTCATTTGCGATGGATGCGCTATTCGAGACAATAGCATCTTCGTTGAATAATACGCGATAATTTTGTTCGGATAAATGGAAGGTCGAATTAGTGTCATGCGCTTTTATCTGAACGTCAATATAGATTTGCATCGCCTCGCAATCTATATCATGCAATGAAAAGGATAGGTCATATTTGCCTGTTTGTGCTGAAAGGTGTGCTATCGCAAGCACAGTACATACGAATGTTGAGTAATACCGGTTCATGTATTTAGTATTTATAAAGATGATAAAATAACTACCAATACATTTTAGGTAACTGAACTTTATATTAGGAAATAAAGTCCAGTAACAAGGACAGGTGTATGAAAGTGGATTAGGAACGCGAAATAAATAAATTTGCTTTCTTGACTGAGTAGTAAGTCAATCTAATTATGATATGTTGCTTTGAGTGAAATTTTTTCGAGTACGAGGCGGAGGTTATTCAGCATAGCCGTAGCTACGCTGGATGTTCTCCAACAAAGTAATCGGACAAATTTCGCCAAATGAACTTATCATAATTAGTTTGACTTACTACTGAGAGAGTTTGTTCTCAGTTTGGGCTTTGAAACCCGCATAAATGTTGATATTTTCAGAGTTTCAAAGTGCAAAATGAGGGCAAAATATCCTGTCAAGATGATAAAGTTATTTTTTTCGCGTTCCTTAGTACACTGTTTCACAAATTTATTTACTTTTTTGAGTATTTCTTTTAAAATGACTCTTCACCAAAAAATCCTTAAATACAGTGAGTATTCGCGTCATTTTTGATTCGATTCATTTCAAAATAAACGTCAAAAAATGTAAATAAATTTATAAAACAGTGTATTAGGGAGACTATCAGTTTGGGAAGTAAGAATGATAAGTAATTCTTATGATGTTGTGTTATACGATAAGAATTTGAAAAAGGTTCGTTTTGAGGTTATTTTTTATTTATTTTTTTGATATTTATTGATAATCAATGTAATAGAGCGATCAATAACCGCTTACCAGTAAGCGTCTTGCGCTGTTGATGCCACATTTTTGATAACGATGGTAGGCTTGGGCGGCGCGTTCGCTAATGGCGTGACTACTTTCTTGATTGACCCAACCTTTGAGCGCAGCTTCGAGTGTATAGGATTCGGGAGCCATGAGGTGTGTGGACCAGAGGAGCGGAGTAACACCAAGTGGCAACATAATATTCGTAAAATAATCTTTGGTAATACAGCCTAACATAATGATTTCCCGATGTTTATCATTGCGAGGTAAGAGTGTGCCAGCTTCGGCATAGTGAAAATCCATCAAGCCGTTGTGTCCGATATATACCAGCAAATCCGCAGCACCATAAGCAGGAATGAGTCTATTGTCTTTCTTCAAAATTTTGCCATTATAACCACCACTGGCATAGATAAAATCCATTGTAGTTTGACGAATATGTGCGCCATCATAAGCATCGGCTATCAGGTAAGTATTTTTTGTAGAGTGTCGAAAAATGACTCTTTCGAGAACGTGGTCGGGTAAGTTGGAAGTCTGACTTTCAACGAGTTGCCAGTCTGGATTTTTCTTAAAACGGGTCTTTAATCCATATAATGCACCCCAATATAAATTATTGTAAGTCGATTGACCATTACCGATTTTGGCGGGGACTTTGGCAATGCCCTGATATTTATTATCGCAAAGCGCGACCATGACATGCACGGTTCGGAGCTTTTCTTGGGCAAATATTTTTACAGAAAATAATAATAGAGTAAGAACGAAAATTGTCTTTTTCATAAATGTTTGATACTTGGACTCGGATGTAGTATTGAGACGCAAATATACATTAAAGTTTCTTGTTATTCGTAAATGTGCGAAAATATTTTTATTTTTTATAATATAAATAGCTAACAAAGTGAGCAGATATAGTCCGCAGTTGATCAGTCCGCAGACCGCCGTCGGGCGTGAAAAGACTGCGGTCTGCGGACTAACAAACTGCGGACACGTTCTAATCAATATCGTAAGTAATTTCGACTTCACTGGTAACGGGGCGAGACTGACAAGTGAGTACTAAGCCTTCGGCTATTTCATCATCATCTAAGGCAAAACAAGCGTCCATTTCTACCTTTCCTTTCAAAACTTTGCCCATACATGTAGCGCAAGCACCACTGAGGCAGGAATAGGGCGGGTCGAGTTTGAGGCGCATGAGGGCTTCGACGATAGTTTCTTTTTCGCCTACGCTTACATCTATTTTTTTGCCATTCAAATGAACGGCAACCTGATTGCCGGAGGCTGCTGCGACAGGTGCAGTCGATTGAGGTTCGTGCGGTAATTGTACGCTACTAAAGACCTCAATATGTACTTTTTTGTTATCTATATCAAGCTGCTGAAGTGTTGCTTTGGTAGCATCCATCATACCGCCCGGTCCGCAAATAAAGTATTCACTATCTTTATTATGCGTTGGGTATTTATTCAGAAAAGTTCTGATTTTAGTGCCGTCAATAGGTCCAACCAAACCATCCCAATCCAATTTTGATTTCTTAAACATGCCCATCAAACCACTTTCTTTTTGTTTGGGTGGATTGTCGAGTGTATGTTCTACAAATAGTTGTCCTTCATAGCGTTTTTGTAATACATCCAATTCGCTTCTAAAAATGACAGACTCCAAATCGCGATTGCCGTACAATAGATGCACCCTACTTTTGGGTTCTTGTTCCAATACCGTTTTTAATATCGACATCAAAGGCGTGATTCCGCTACCGCCACCAAATAGATAGTAGTTTTTCTGTTGTTCCAAATCCAATTTAGTCGTAAATCGCCCTTTCGGAGACATGATTTCAATCGTATCTCCGGCTTTTACGGTATCATTGATGTGATTAGATACCAAACCACCGTCCACACGCTTGACCGTAACCGTAGGCACATCGTCCACCGCCGGACTGCTCGAAAAAGAATAAGCTCGACGCACTTCCTGCCCATTCAAATTGAAACGCAAGGTCAGATATTGTCCATGTTTGTATTTAAATGTGGACGTTAAATCCTCTGGAATATCAAAACTTAAAGAAACGGTGTCGTGTGTTTCGGAATGTACTTTGCTAACTTTTATTTTGTGAAATTGACTCATTTTTGATTTTTGATTGACTTTGAATATCAGCTAATTTTCCGGCAAATATACGAAACCCGCTACCAATGACGAATGAACCAATCAAAAATCAAAAACCGCATTTCTGTATAACTGAAATATTGTCTATAAGTATATTACCTCTATATGGAAGCACACTTCCATCGACATAACACGCCTCAAGAATAATGTACTCGTAAGCATCGGACGGCATAAATATGACTTCATAATTAAACCAATCATAATTATCTACCACAATCCCCTCAATAAGTTCTTCTTTTTCACACATATTATTACTTAACCATATTCTAAGTTCAAGGGCTTTATTGTATCCTGCATAGCGGGGTGAAGTAGCCAAATCTAATGAGAAAAAATAACATGAATTTGCTTTAAGTGATCTACTCAATTCTTGCCCGATATACTCTCTCGTATTATCTTCACGAGCAATTAACCCCACATAGGTTTCGCCATTCATAGGTTCAAGGAGGACATCCCAAATCGGTTGCCCCCATTCATTTTTTCCAGGCAAGATGTCGGGCGTAGTGCTTGTACCACAAGGTGTCCAGTCTGTAGGAGTTGTTGCATCTTTAGGTGTGTCCTCGAAAGAGGGATTTTTTAGTTCTATCTGTGCATTCGCACTTACAAATAACATTAAAAATAAAGTAAGAATAGGTAGCTTTTTCATAGTGTTTTGATTTTTAAATTGTCGGCTGTGATTCGTTAATTTGTGATTTATGGCTTTATAGAGCATTTTTATAACTCTATCAACCAATCATAAAGTTACTTAAGCGTATAACAAGATTAACGACTTAAAGTTCTTATCTTTGCCCTTGATTTATGAAAAATTCACGACAATATATTGCCAAAACGCTTTTTGGTTTAGAGCCTATCTTAGCGACCGAATTGGAGGAATTGGGGGCTACCAATATTCAACTTTTGAAACGTGCGGTCTCATTTGAGGGCGACAAAGCTTTACTGTACAAAGCTAATTTGCACTTGCGGACTGCCTTGCGGGTGCTGGTGCCGATACATCATTTTAATGCGACCAACGAACATCAATTTTATAGAGGTATTCAATCTATAAACTGGTCGAAATATATGGATAAAAATGATTCGCTGGCGATCAATGCTACGGTGTATTCATCTTATTTCAATCATTCTAAATACATGACTTTTAAGGCGAAAGACGCGATTGTTGACCAATTTCGTAAGCATTTTCATGTACGTCCTTCGATAGATTTGGATGACCCGACCTTGCGGATTAATGTCCATATTGCAGAGGATGAATGTACTGTTTCTTTGGATTCTTCGGGGAGTTCTTTGCACAAGCGCGCCTACCGTACCGCTACGCATCGTGCGCCGATCAATGAAGTGTTGGCTGCCGGAATGATTTTGTTGAGTGGTTGGCGTGGGCAACGTCCGTTTTACGATATGATGTGTGGTTCGGGAACGATTCCTTGCGAAGCGGCACTGATCGGACAAAATGTTGCACCCGGTACGTATCGCGAACATTTTGGTTTTTATTCATGGAAAGATTATGACCACACGCTTTGGAAGGACATTAAAGCGGCAGCAAAAGAACAGGAAAAGGAACTTGAACACCCCGTTGTAGCGGCTGATATCGCCATTAAAACGGTAGAAATGGCGCGAGGCAATATGGTCAAACCTGCCTTCGAGGAGATTCGAGTTTTTCGTAAAGATTTTTTCAAATATATTCCAAAATACGAAAATGGCGTATTAATTATGAATCCGCCTTACGGCGAAAGGTATTTTGAAGAAGATATTAATAATTTTTATAAAAAGATAGGCGATTCGATGAAGCAGCATTATGCTGGTTTCGAGGCTTGGATTATTAGTTCCAATATACCGGCAATCAAAAGTGTCGGTTTACGCACATCCAAAAAACTCTTGTTGTTCAATAGTCAATTAGAATGTAAGTACCACAAATATGATTTGTATAAAGGAACAAAGGAAGTAAACAAAACAAGTGATCCGGCTGAAATGTAAAAATGTTAATGATATTTTGAGATGTATCGCACAGGCAATTCCAATCGAGCTGTGCGGTTAAAAATAAGTCCCGAAGGGATGTCATATATTAACGATGGGTGTAAGCCCATCGCTTCAAATAAACCTAATCGTCAGCCCTGAAAGGGCGGAATAGTGTGGTATTTCGCCCTTTCAGGGCTGACGAAAATATTATAATTTAGAACTTGGGGCTCACGCCCCAAGCTAATATAATAACACCCCGTTGGGGTTTGAACAGCATAAAATTTGCACGGAATTTAGAACCAATCACCTCTACTTTGGAAAATGCTTAAACCTATCTAATTTTAATCACACAGCTCGATTAAAATCGCCTGTACAAGGTATTACAAAAAACACAATATACCTAACCTCCTTTTTCGCTATTCGAGAGTTTCTTCAAATCCTCTTTTGTCGTATGCAATTTATTTTTACAATACTCTAAAAGCTCGGTAGCACGCTTCATCTTATCCGACAAGTCATCCATTCCAATCGTCTCATTTTCAAGACCATTGACAATCTCTTGCAGTTCTGTCATTGCTTGTTCGTAAGTCATTTTTATTGGTTTATTGAGTGATTAGTTTATAGAGTTTGTGAAGTTTATAGAGTGATTATAAAGGGAGTTTTGCCATAGGCAAAACTATTCACTTTGCAAACTCTATAAACTTCATAAACTCTACAGGGGGAACGAAAAGTCGTTTTTATAGTATGTTTTTAAAGTTGAAGGGGAAGCGTGAGTCGGCGGACATTTTGAAAATGTCTGGCGACAGTATTTGCTCACTATTCAATGACAATCAATTATTTACAAAGTAGAAATTACTTAATTTATTTAAAAAAATTTAAATCAAAATGTAATATATCTCGCCTGACATTTTGAAAATGTCCGCCGAGTAGGCTTTCTTAAAAACTTAAAAATTAATATATTACGCATTATGAAAACGACTTTTCGTTCGCCCTGATAACCTCTATAAACCTTATGACCTCTATAAACCTTATAAACTTCATAAACTCTATAAACCTTATAAACTCTCCAAACTCCCCTACCACCGAAGTAAAGCTGCGCCCCATGTAAATCCGCTACCGAAGGCAGCGAGACAGACAAGGTCGCCGTCTTTGATTAAGCCTTTTTCCCATGCTTCACAAAGTGCGATAGGGATAGAGGCGGCAGTGGTGTTGCCGTATTTTTGAATATTATTATAGACTCGCTCGTCTTCAAAACCAAGACCGAGTTGTATCATTTGGCTGATTCTCAGATTGGCTTGATGTGGAATGAGCATATTGATGTCGTCAGGCGTATGTCCGGTAGCTTCACAGGCTTCGACGATAGCGGCAGGGAATTTTTCACAAGCATGTTTAAAGACATACCGACCGTTCATATATGGAAATATGGCATTTTTATCAATCATTTCTTGTGTGAGGTGCATACCACCAAATTCGGGTTCTCCTTCAAAGGTCAGGTCACTTTTATCACCCAGAAAAACATCTCCATGTGTACCCGGATTGAAGAAGGCAAGATGCTCGGCAAATTCACCATCAGCATGTAAATTGGTGGTCAATATACCTTTATCTTCTTCGGTTGCTTGAAGCACAACCGCTCCTGCACCATCTCCAAAAATGACCGTCACATTGCGCCCACGTGTCGAAAAATCCAAACCCGCAGAATGTACTTCCGCACCAACGACCAAGACATTTTTGTACATGCCCGACTTGATATACTGGTCCGCAATGGAAATACCATATATAAAGCCCGTACACTGTGTTCTGATGTCAAGACAACCGATATTTTTGATACCAAGATGACGCTGTAACAAGACACCGCTACCCGGAAAATAATAATCGGGACTCAAGGTCGCAAAGACAATAAAATCAATATCTTCGGCGGTGATACCTGCCCGTTCGATAGCAATTTTTGCTGCTTCTGCCGCGAGTGTCGAAGTTGTGTCTTTGTGCTTATCAGCATATCTGCGTTCTTCTATACCCGTTCTTTCGACGATCCACTCACTAGTGGTATCCATCACTTTGGTGAGTTCTTCATTAGTCACGATTCTTTCGGGGACATGAAAGCCGATACCGGCAATTTTGGCATTCATAATAATACTTTTGCAAGTTGCTTTCGCAACTTATATGAATTGGCAAATCAATCAATTGGTTTTGTTGATTTTACGTTGTAAAATCATTTTTATCAGCCAACTCACTCCTACTTACTAATTGAGAAGTTAAGTTGCCTGTATTCATAAACAAAGGGTAAAGTTAAGCAATATTTGTAAAAATGGGTATAGAATCCTATCGTTTCCCGTATTTTTTAGGCAATGAAAATATTTAATTCAAAATAAAATTTTAAATTGAGGGCTAAATTTTATGTAATATTTTGTTTGGCGTTTTCATTGATTTTCAAAGTTGTTTATAACGTCAATATTAGTGAGCATTTTCATTTTCTTTTGATTACAGTTGCTATTAGACTTTATTCTGAAATAATTTGTAGGCAGCTAAATAGTCTTTTTCCGCTACTCTTCAGCTATTTCTCGCTCCGTACCGTAGGGTATGCAGCTCGAAAGGAGCCTCGATTAGCAAAAAAATCCTTATTTCCATGCCACACAACTTATTTCAGAATAAAGTCTATTCAATTAAAATATAATCAGTAAAAATCTTTCTAATCATAACATTTACAGATATTTGCAAAATACAATTTTTTATTTTATTTATGTTTTCTGAAAGGCATTTATTGTAGAATAAAATGTCGCTTCAAAATAATTTTGAAAAATATTATGCTTTTATTTGGATAATAAAAAGAATGTTTCTATCATTGTGATATTAAATCAAAAAGAAGAGATTATAAATAGAAGAAGTTTCTTTGAATCTCTCTCTACAATTCAATTTCTCTCTCCTGAATGTAGTGCCTTTCACACAGCACATCTCGGCTCTACATTCCACATAGAAATGCCAACTAAGAGTTGAATTTTTACTAAATTTTTGATTATCAGTAATTTTTAAAATTATTTAAATAAAATATTTTTAAAATAAATTAATTGAAAAAATGCTTTTTTATTGACAATCAATAATATACATATATTTTTAAAGTGTTAAAAATTAATTACAATATTTTACATGTAATTGATAATCAATTAGTTTTAACTCTTAGTTGGCATTAGAAATCGAAGAAACTCAAATACATTAATTAACTAAAATTTTAAACTATGAGTCCGCCATACTATTTAGAGGCAAAAAATATACATTTTTTGCCGCACAACCAAGCAACATAGAATTGTTCTCGTTAAAATACAAGGTGTTATCTTCCTTACATTTATAATTTTATAAATGACATAAGGAATACACGACAAGAAATTGAAAATATAAAAATATCGAGAATATACTCATTAACCTGAGCCAAATTCTTTGTTTCATATTATAAAATACTTTAAGATTAAAAAAATTTCTTTTTTTAATCTTAAAGTATTTTTTTGTTGTACACCTTTCGGTGAAATGTGTTAGAATAAATTTCAATTCGCTTATTTTTCAACTATTTGTGTTAGTTAAAACCTCGTTGAAATACAGAGTTTATTATTCTACCGTTACTAACCAACACAAGTTCAGGTAATTCCTTATCTTTACAGCCTGAATTTTTTACAATGAAGTATAAGAAGTATTATCTCGTCATTCTAACGGTGGTTTTGATAGACCAAATCACCAAACTATTGGTGTATCAACACATGGACATGGGGTATCGGGGAGAGATAAAAATCTTCGGTATGGACTGGGCGCGACTACACTATACCCTCAATGAAGGTATGGCTTTCGGATTGAAAATTATACCCAAATTAGCCTTGTCTCTTTTTCGCATTCTCGCCATTACTGTATTGTTGTATTTCTTTTCTTTACAAATAAAAAATAAAGTACATACGGGCTTCATTTTGTGCCTCGCGCTGATACTTGGCGGTGCTATCGGCAATGCTATCGACAGTGTGTTTTATGGGGTGTTTCTCGAAGGAAATGTCATTGATAATGCGCCAACTGCGTGGCTGCACGGTCAGGTGATTGACATGTTATACTTCCCGATGTTTGAAGGTCGATTTCCCGAATGGGTGCCAGCATGGGGTGGGGGACGGTTTCTGTTTTTCAGTGCTATTTTTAATGTAGCGGACTCGGCTATTTTTATGGGTGCAGTGTCTTTACTTATATTCAACAAACGATTTTTTGCTGCCGAAGAGGAAAATAATCAAGAAGAAACCACAGAAGAAATAAGCACCGATGAAGAAAAAATGCCAGACTAAGTACATTGTTTATTAAATTTCTTATCGTTTTTGACGTTTATTTTGAAATGAATCGACCCAAAAATGACGCGAATACTTACTGTATTTAAGGAGTTTTTTGGGGAAGAGTCATTTTAAAAGAAATACTCAAAAACGTAAAGAAATTTATTAAACAATGTACTTAGTAAGCTAAGTGGCGGAGCCACTCCATTGTTTAATTGTTAGGTACTTGAGTCAAAAAATATATTTTTAAATAAGTTTTAATTTAAATATACTTATGATTAAAAATCAGGCAATTAAATTTCGTCTCGTCCTGATACTTGATACCTAATACATTTCGTCCAAAGTTTAGTTAACACTAACACCACAACACTTTCCAATGATAATCAAATACCTTGACTTTCTGGGTAGTTTTCCTACGTATCGCAAATGTCCGGCGGATACGCGACCGGAGTATGCCTTTATTGGTCGATCGAATGTCGGTAAATCTTCTCTCGTCAATATGCTCTGCGACCGCAAAAAAGCGGCGAAAGTCTCCAGTACGCCCGGTAAAACGCAGTTTATCAACCTCTTTTTGATTAATAACGAATGGCTGCTTGCCGACCTGCCCGGCTATGGTTATGCCAAAGTCTCTAAGTCCAAACGACGTGCATTTGAGCAAATGATACGCGATTATCTCAATTTTCGGGATACACTTTCTTGTGTGTTTGTGCTTGTTGATATTCGTCGTGAACCGCAAGAGAATGACCTCGAATTTATTAATAACCTCGGTAAGATGAATGTTCCTTTTGTCATCGTATTTACGAAAGCCGATAAGAATAAAAAACACCCTCAACGCAACGAAGAAAATATCGAAGCCTTCAAAACGGCTATGCTCGAAACTTGGGAAAAAATGCCACAGTATTTTGTCACTTCATCGGAGGCGAAGATGGGACGAGAGGAGATTCTGAATTTTATTCAGGAAATAAATGACCGATGGGAATTTTGAGTTGCTTGTGACCATAGGTTTATCGTTAAGACTGCTTACGCTACACAAAAATCAGTGATTATCTTGTAGAATACCTTAGTGCAAAGCATTATATGTTAAAGTTGCTGAAAAATTTGGACTTATGTATAAGGGGAGGGTATATTTGTGAAAAATTATTTCGTAAAAAACAATAGAACGTCAATCACCCGTAAGATACGAACCTGACTATAAAACATAACACAAGGAACGGTCTTATCTATTTTTACTACTACTAATTTCCGACATCCATTTTGAAGAGTAATAACTAAAAGGGAATACTTTTTATATGGAAAGTTAGACTTGTGATTAATTGATATTGAAAAAATATACATAAAACATTATTAAATATTACTATTTATGAGATGCAAAAACGTTTTCTATAGAATCTTGTTTATTTTTACGGTTTTCATTATCTTACCTTCACAAACCCCCTACGATAATACATGTGAATCCGCAGAGCCTTTCGATTCTACAGGAGTTGCTATTGCTAATTTTAACGATCCGGACGGTGATTGTCTATCAAATGATTGGGTGGTAATCCTTACAAACAGTGAAGGAGACGTAACTGTTTATAACAATGAAGATTGGAATGATACCAGTCCAGGATCTGGAGGTTGGTATAATTTTGACAATGGTTTTTGGGACTGTTGTGATGATCCACTTTCAGGATTACCGCGATCATGTACTTGGGACTATAACGAAGGAGATGCAACACTAACTATTGATTGCCCTTGATAACTCTAATTTAAATTCAACTTTTTTATTCTTAAAATTAAAATATTATGATAACAAATAAATTTTCCTTGATTATATTGATTCTTGTTATATTCGTATCATGTCAAAAAGAAACACAAAAAGCTACAGAACAAAATAATGCTGCTACTTCTTTACGAAAAAGCCCAAAATCTCTGTTTGAAGCCATGAGTCAATTGGATTTCAAAGAAGATTTTTCAATCCCTCCAAGAGAAAACGGAGAACCTCATAATATAGGACCAAATGATTTTGGCTGGTCGCTTAGAAAAGCATCCTCAAGTAGAGATAAAGCCTATTTAGCGGAGACCTTCACAGATGCCAAAACGAAAGTCGAAGATTTATTTACCCGTAATAAAGACGATCAACACACTGCTACTATACAACTCGTTTCTTTAAGATATTTAAGGCGATATATTCTCGAAACAAAAAGTGTAGAGAGTCAAAAACATGTCTTAGATTTACTCCGTATTTTGGTAGAGACGAAAGCCATAGACCTTGATGTTTTAGTGGATGCTTATTTATTTGCATCACCGATTATAAAGCTAGATGAGAAACAAAGATTTTTTGACTATATAACTAAGGTTCATGATCATGATGTCGCGATAATTAAAGAGAAAGCCCCAATATTCATGAAGGCATATAAGGAGTCAACAGGGAACGAACAGAAAAAGTATTTACTATGGGGTAAAGATTTAGAAAGGAGGTCTAATGCCTGTGCTTATGCAAGGGAGAAGCTACCACAACTGACTGTCAAATAAAGATTTTTAACTATACTCAAAAGTAGTATAACAAAAAAGTCCCGATTTTTTGATGATCAAAAAATCGGGACTTTTTTGTTTTAAGGCAAAAGTAGCATACGAGGAGATTCTGGATTTTATTCAAGAAGTAAATGACAGGCGAGAATATTGAGGTGTTTGTTGTTGTACATGGATTTATGTTTAGACTACGTATTCTATCACCTTGTAAAAGGTCTTAGTGTAAAGTATTATATGTTAAAGTCACTGAAAAATTTGATTTTATGTATGGGGGGGGGCGTATATTTGTGAAAAATTATTTCGTAAAAATAATAGAACAATAATCACCCGTAAGACACGAACCTGACTATCAAAACTTAACACAAGGAACGGTCTTATCTATTTTTACTACTACTAATTTTCCGACATCCACTGTGAGTAGCGAGTTACCGAGTGACGAGTAGCGAGCCAGTTCATACACTATATATTTTATTCACCTTTTAAATCATGCGCTTATGGAACAGACGACCTATGCGCGTACTCGCGCACCTACATGTACACAAAAAAAGCCGTATGATTCTCATTGCAGGAGAAACACACGGCACTGAAAGCTAAGTAGTCCAGCTTTGAAGAGGACTACATTTAACTTTATTTCATTGTCCAAAATTAACAAAAATTATGAACAAATTAAATGTTTTAGCCACAATTTTATGTTTGACCATATTCATCAATGGTTGCCAAAAAGACAGTACCCTCAATAATACTCAACCTGAAAACCAAGTACAAAACGCTGATATTGAGTCAAGAAGCTATGATGAAGAAACCTGTGGTACAATCAACGATTTATGCTTACGTTGTATAATCACAGGAGAAGTGTTAGATGAAGAGGTAGAAGTAAAATTTCCTGACTTAGCACGCCAAGAAGTTGAAAATATCAAAGGGATAGATAACAACTATCTTGAAATCGTGATTGACGGAGAAAAATACACCATTCGTCCAGCGACTTATTTTGGTGGAAAAACTCAGGAATACCTCATCACTACACCCAAGGGTAATTATATTACCAGTAATATTAAAAATGACTATGTAAATTCAAAAGCCTTAGACGTTAAATTACCCAACACTTTAGGAAATATATATAAACTCGACCATGAAAGATTTATCCATGGGAAGTTGAGTTTTGATGAAGTAAAACGTACTTTTGGAAAAAACACAAAACTCTTGGATACAAAAGATGAAGGATATAGAATAAGTATAACCGATATTGATGTATCTTCAGGAATAGGCTCTATTTTTTATGCTCCATGCTATGGTGTGACGATGTCTGCTTTAGTGCTTGATTATCAAGAAATATTGGGTATGAATGACCCGCATACCAATGCGGCGCAAATCATTGAGGCTGCGCTATATGCGAATACTCCCGCAGGATTCGACCCTAAGACAGACTGTCACAATACGCAAGATGTGGTGGGGAGTATTTTGAATGACCCGCTCATTGCAGGCTCATCTCATGCTCCCAATCAGATAAAGCTCAATTATTTAGATGCGTTGCTCAACTTAGATCAGGATGAATATAAATGGCTCTATGCAAGTGGTGCTTCTACCAATTTTCCTATTATAACGGAAATTTACGATGACATCATACAAAATCAAAATCTTACAGATTGTGCGAAAGCAGATTGTAGCTTAAAGGCAAGCTACAGACAAATTATCAATTTGCTTCACAATGAGACTCCACTTACATCATCAGAAAAACAAAACATAGTGACGACCTATTCAGATATTTATTGCAACGATAGGAAAACGTATAATTGCCTTCGGCAGATTGACAATACTGCTTTACAATATTCGCTCATTGCGTTTCCAACATTGGACGCTGAAATTAAAGATAGAATATTAACAGTTGCTTGTGACATTGAAAACCTTGACGACACTTATAATTTCAGTGGATTAGATAATCCTATAAACTATCCAGAGCAAGCAGTCATTGAGAATGGTATTGATATATTAGAGATAGAAGGTGGTGCATTGACTCCCTGTGTAGGTACATTTATTGGTCATAATGTAGATAGAAATAATACGGAGGACATTGGTCATGGCTTGGACGGTGACGGTACAGGGATAGAATTAGCAAACCAAGACCCACCTGAAACTAATGATGAGTTATTCGCCACAATGAGGAATTTGTTTTTTGCTTGCACTGCTTTTAGTTTTGAGTTAGAAGATGTTGGGCAGGATTTTATTGATTTATTTGAAGTAAACGACGACCCTGATTTAGAGCATATTGATGAGAGACTAAATCAAAGAGTTGCTGACTCGAGAGCCATGAAAGACTTTGTGAAAATATTTGGAGAGAAGTTAAATACGGAATTATCAGGTACAAATGGAGATATTAATGGAGTTTTTGCACAGTTATTTCTTGGTCAGAGACCCCGATTTAACTCGTTGCGCTATAGGTTTTATGGTTTACAAATCTTAATAAACGATACAGAATACACCAAAATATATCTTGAAGACGGTACTTACGAATACGATCCTGCCACTGGTCGTTGGTCTGCATGGTTTTGTTTTGATGTTGAAGACCATTTTGGTTTGGATAGAAATGATGCAATTACTTTTCAAGGCTCGCACCCTGGTTTTCCTGCATGGTGGATGCTACAGCATCAAAGAAATTATGTTCCATTTCACACCAAAGTACTGGTTCGTGCAAGATTATCAGGAGAAATAGAAATTTAAAAATTTTATATGAATAATTTATTGTATGTTTTTTTGCTTATTTTTGTCTTATCATCTTGCCAAAAAGAAAAGACATTAATAATTGAGCCATTTACATCGCAGGATGAGCATGTAAAAAATTTATATTCGGATGACGTAAAAGAGTTTTTCTATTTAGTAGAAGGGTTTAATTATTCTGAAAATCAAATTGATTCTATTACGAATTTCGTGTGCTCATCTTTAGATTCAAGTTTTTATAAATATCATACTTTTGGATTTGGATTTTACAAGAAAAGTAAGGTGACCAATAATGAACATATTAAAAAGAATCCAAAAGATTTTTTTAGACATTCTACCGAGCATGATCTTCTGCTACAATATAAGTTTACCAAAAGTGGTACGAGGTCACTGGGCATTTACAAAAACTCTCAGTATCCTAAAAAGACCGTTCGTTTTGAATGTGAAAATTTTAAAAAAAGGTAAAAGTAGATTAAGCTTTCTACCAAAAAAACACAATCAGCAAGTGGGGCTATATGCCCTGCTTGCCTTTATGCGATATACTCATCCCAACAAAAACTCCAAATCCTCCCGTTCAAACCTCAGTCGATTAAAAAAGTATGCAAAAAACGATACAAGTCATCTACAAGCACTACGATATCAATGACTGTCGAGACGAATATAAAGCCACTTTTTCACCTCAATTATTCGAGTTAGAATTGGATTATGTCAGAGAGGACTTTCGAGAATCAGTACTTTATAAGACTTTCAAAACATACAACAAACGACTTGATTTTAAACAAAAGAAAAATAATTGGTTTCACAAAAAAACGGGTGAGTTATACAGAAGTTTTGATTTAAAACCACTCGGTGGCTGGGCAGTAGAAGGTTTCTCCAGCAGATATGAATTTGTAGAAAGGTGTGAGAATTTTAAAGGGTTTGAGGTCATTAAAATCAAGGAGGTAATGACTTCACCGTTCTCGCCCAAAGGTAGAGCAGCAAAAAACTATTACTATCTTATAAAAATTGACCCGATAAATGAGCTTTTTACAAAAGAAGAACTTAATTATTGTAGTGGAAAACTCATTTTCAGACATTTAGACAATATTCCAAGTGAGTATTCTGGCTTTAACTTTTTATATAAAATAGACCGAATAGAAACCGTAGTTGGTGTGCATACCAGTTATGAAATTACAGATATTTTAGTAAGCGAAAATTCTTGATTCAGTTGAAATCCTCTCACCCCGAATCCTCCCGTTCAAATTACAGTTTATTATTTTTATTAATGAGCTTTAATAGTGAATCAATGAGTAACAGTACTACGGTCTTGCGATACTTATTTTCCTCGAAATATTCCCTTCATCGGCCTGAATGGTAGCGATATAAATACCGCTCGGTAGGTCTTGAACATCCATTTGAATGTTGTTTTGACCGGTAGTGTAAGTCTTTGATGGTAAATGTTTTACTTGCTGTCCCATTGTATTATATAGACTCACGCGAATATCGCTGACTTCATTTAAATCAAAAGTCATATACAGCTTGTCTTGTACCGGATTTGGAAATATATTAAATGTGTTATTATTTATAATGTCAGTAATACTTGTAGTCGTATCAACATCACTTTTAAAATCAAAAAGGATGCGTTCTTCCGCTCCAAAATCGCCACCTTCGGCGAGTGTGTTGCCGTCTTGGTCGGTGATGCGGTATCCGCCGCCTCCATGTTGACAACACAAGCCGTCGCCCCAGTCATCTACAATCTGAAATTCGTAACAACCTGATGCCAATACAAGCGTATCATTACTTGGATAGGAGAGTGTATAATTCGTATTGTTATCATACCCTCTGTCTGAACATTCTCCGGTGTTGGGCTCATATTCTATGGCTCTTTTGCCTGCGGTGGCATCTATATTGCCTCCGGTAGCAACGACGCTACCCGATCCATTTCTAAGGAACCATTGAGTCTCACAACCAAATCCATCAGTCGTGATGCTTATCGTGATGCGTTGGGCAAATTGCTGTTCGACTTGCTCAATATTTTTTGTAAAACTGCTGTTATCCTGTATGCTATTTACATCAAGCACGGTCACCTCTACGGATGTCGCGTCGATAATTTCTGTATCAAGTGTGAGCGTTGTATTGGCACCGGAAGCAAGCGAGCCTATCCACTCGACAGTATCCATTTGCATACCATTTGAGATTTCAAAAGTGGCAGTGTCAACAGGACTTGTACCTGTATTCATGACGAGGACTTCCGGTTGAAGTGTACCACAGAATCGGTCTTGCGAAATATCTATAATTGTTAAGTCATTTTCGGAAGTAGTAGGCAAGCAGCCCTGATGCGCGATATACATGTCTTGCGAAGACGGATAACCTTGCGTATATAAATCCGAAATAGTGGTATCGGCACATACAGCGATAATCGCAGGAAAATCACTAATACCGTATTCGGCAGCTACCGCTTCGGCATCGTCAATAACAGGATACGTCGTGTCTGTCAGCCAGTCGCCCTGTGTGTAAAGCCCTTCGCCTTGCAGTTCGCTCAATCCCGAAATGCTGTCCGCTTCCAATAATAGAAATACCATATCACCTGTACCGCCTGAGCCATAAGCCGCTTGAGCCGTATTCATGGTCTGCGTTTCGTGAAAACCCCAACATGCTCCGCAGTCGGTAGTCGCAAAATGGATGACAACCGTCTTACCTTGATTCAGGTAAGTATAGAGCCGATGAGATGTTCCATCAGTGTCCGTGATGGTAAAGTCAGGCGCAATGGCAGGTAGTTGAGCTTGCAAATTTGAGAGGGCGTATATAGATAAAAATAAAGTAAGAATGATTCGTAATGATAACTTCATAGTTTATTGACGTGTTGGTAATATCGAATTGTAAATAATTGCCTTTGGCAAAAGGTGAATGAATGAATTTTGAATGAGCGAATATTATCAACATATTCATTCAAAATTCATTCATTCACTCATTTTTTGCAAAAAAAAACGCAAAATTTGAGAATATAGATACTAAAGGACTGCAAAGCAACAAAAATTATTCCGTATGCAGGTTCTTTTGAAGGCATTTTTTCCTCATTCAGAATGATGTTATCTTAACGTGTACTTTTGACTATACGCTGCTATTGCGTCGAATTGCAATTTTTTAATAAAAAAGCATCGTGATGGGTGCAGGACAAATTTTTAATCTGCCTCGTACCGACTACTTTAGCCGTCGCAGGGCATGAAAAAATATTTATAAGTAATTGAATTTTATTTATTAAAAAATTAAAATAAAATTCACTTGACGGCTAAAGTCGTCAGTACAGAGTTCGCGGTCAGCCTGTTTAGCCGTCGCAGAACAACGAAACTCTTGACGGTTAAAGCCGTCAGTACAGTGCCATTTCAAAATAAAATTAAAATTTGTCCTGCACCCACCTGCAAGTGAAAGAAAATAAATAAGTTGCCATAATGCGACGTAATTTTTTCTTCTAAAGAATTTTTTAAAACCGAGTATAGCCATAGCTACATGAAGCTTTTTAAAAGTTTTTTAAAGGGAAAAAGAGCAAGCATAATGGAACAAGTTATTTAATTTCTTTCACTAACGATGTACTGTGCCTAAAAATTTAAAGTAATTTCACCAAAGCTCGTTTTGTATAGACTTTTGCTAAATGACGACGGTATTTTTCCGATGCAAAATGGTCACTCATCACTGATACGCCTTCGGCAGCTTTACTTGCGGCATCGCTAAAAGTGACTTCATTTCTCACATTGCCTTTGAGTGCGTTCTCTACACCTGTATCGCGAAACGGCTTGACAGATACTCCCGCAAAGGCGACCCTTGCATTATAAATCGTATCTGTACCGGAAATCATCGCAGCACAACCCACTATCGCAAAGCGCGAGGCAGGCTGTACAAATTTCTGATAGGTTGAGCGCGTTCCTTTTGGTGGTTTTGGGATACGAATTTCGGTCAAAATTTCGCCATCATTCAAGCCTGTCATAAACAGACCTTGAAAGAAATTGGCCGCCGGAATTTCGCGTTTACCCGTCAAACTTTCGACAACCATAACCGCATCAGAAGCCAACATCAAGGCGGGCCAATCTGCCGCAGGGTCAGCATGTGCGAGACTACCTCCGATAGTTCCGAAATTGCGAACTTGCACATCGCCAATCATATTTCCGGCTTCGGCAAGCATCGTCAGGTGTTCGCCTACAAGGTAAGAGTTGGCGACTTCGCTGTGCTTTGCTCCTGCACCTATAGTGATGTAATCGCCGTCCTCGTCAATACCCGTAAGATTTGATATTCCTGCAATATCAATCAAGTGCGAAGGCGTACTCAAGCGCAGGCGCATGGCAGGAATCAGGCTGTGTCCACCTGCTAATATTTTAGCATCTTCTCCGAATTTTTGAAGCATCTCTAAGGCTTCGCGTACATTATTCGGACGATAATATTCTACTTGTGCTGGTATCATAATGTTAAGTTCAATCGTAGCACGGTACTTCCAGTCCGTGTCGCGTATTATGAGAACACGAGCTGGAAGCGTCGTGCTACGTTTATTTTTTATTTAAATGAATCGTAAAACACCAAATTAGCGTGAATGAGCGAAGTACAGTTTTGTTTATTTTTATAAAATTAAATTAAAGTTATTTAATATTATATTAATATTAAAATTCATTTTTAAGATAAAATTATTTATATAAAAAACACTCGCGTAATATCGCATTTAAATTGATTGTTTTACATTTTATTCGGATAGGCGATTTTATCTCCGTGTTCCTATAAAACGTTGATATGGCGACTGAACAGGCTGACCGCGAACTCTGTACTGACGACTTTAGCCGTCAAGTGAATTTTATTTTAATTTTTTAATAAATAAAATTCAATTATTTATAAATATTTTTTCATGCCCTGCGACGGCTAAAGTCGTCGGTACGGTATTCGCGGTCAGCCTGTAAAGTTGCCTGTACGGGTTACGCGCCATTCGCCTGAATGATATTCCAAACCCTTTCCGAAGTCGTCGGCATTTGTATATCGTGAACGCCATAAGGAGCAAGTGCATCCATCACAGCATTGACGACGGCAGGAGTAGAGCCGATACATCCGGCTTCACCTGCACCCTTTGCTCCAAGCGGATTGTGCGGACAAGGTGTGACGGTGCTATCGACTTCAAAATTCGGTAAATCATCCGCTCGTGGCATGGTGTAATCCATATACGAACCATTAATAAGATTGCCGGATTCATCATAAATCGTGCCTTCAAAAAGTGCTTGTCCGATGCCTTGTGCCAAACCGCCATGTATTTGTCCTTCGACAATCATCGGGTTGATGACATTGCCTACATCGTCCACCGCAATGAAACGTTTGAGTTTGGTTTTACCTGTTTCTTTATCAATTTCAACGATAGCAACATGTGCTCCAAATGGATAAGTAAAATTCTTAGGGTCGTAAAAACTGGAGAAATCCATGCCCGGTTCGAGTCCTTCGGGATAATCGTGTGGCACGTAGGCGGTGAGCGACACCTCGCCAAAAGCAACAGATTTGTCCGTACCTTTGACCGACCATTTACCATTGCTAAATTCAATATCGGCTTCGGCAGCTTCGAGTTTGTGTGCAGCGATTTTCGTACCTTTATTAATAACTTTTTCGATACTTTTCATAATGGCACTACCACCTACGGCAAGGCTACGCGAACCGTAAGTTCCCATGCCAAAAGCAACAGAATCCGAATCGCCGTGTTCGAGAATCACATCTTCGAGTGGAATACCAAATTTATCTGCTACTATCTGTGCAAAGGTCGTTTCATGTCCTTGTCCGTGCGAATGTGCTCCAGTATAAACGCTCACTTTGCCCGTAGGATGTACACGCACATGTGCCGACTCAAACAAGCCCGCACGAAGCCCAAGCGCACCCGCGACAGCCGAGGGCGCAACACCGCAAGCCTCTATATAAGTTGAAAATCCGATACCCAACAAGCGTCCTTGCTTGCGAGCTTCGGCTTGCTCTTGGCGGAATTTTTTGTAGTCCACCATTTCGAGCGCACGATTCAAAACAGGTTCATAATTTCCGCTATCATATTGTAAGACAACTTGTGTTTTGTAACCCTCTTTTTCAATACCATCAAAAGGTGCGATAAAGTTTTTCTCTCTCAATTCTACGGGGTCTATATTCATTTCTAATGCAGCCGTATCCACCAGTCTTTCAAGGAGATAGGTCGCTTCGGGTCGTCCTGCGCCTCTATAAGCATCCACTGGAGTGGTGTTGGTAAATACTGCCGTCACATCTACATGAACTGCCGGAGTTGTATATAATCCTTGCAAGAGTGTACCATGCAGCCACGTGGGAATACCGGGAGCAAGTGTGGACAAATACGCGCCCATATTGGCAATTGTTTTGGCTCTTAATCCAAGCATTTTTCCGTCTGCATCAAACGCCATTTCTGCCTTTGTGACGTGGTCGCGTCCGTGTGCATCGGTGAGGAAACTTTCGCTGCGTTCTGCCGTCCATTTGACGGGTCTTTTGATTTGATTGGATGCCCAAGTGACGAGTGCTTCTTCTGCATAATGACAGATTTTGCTACCAAAACCGCCACCGACATCCGGCGCAACTACTCGTACTTTGTGTTCAGGAATTTGAAGGGTAAAAGCGCAGATCAAGAGGCGCGTCAAATGCGGATTTTGGGAAGTCGTATATAAGGTATAGCGTTCGCTAATATCGTCATAATGCCCGATGGCACTTCGTGGTTCGATGGCATTGGGAACGAGTCGCTGATTGGTAAATTCGAGTGTGGTAACGTGATGTGCTTTTTCAAATGCCGCATCTACTGTCGCTTTATCTGTTCCGAGTTGCCAATCAAAACAACGATTGTCGGGAGCTTCGTCGTGAACGACAGGTGCGCCGGGTTTAATGGCATCCGCCGGATTGGTGACTGATGGAAGCGGGTCATAATCGACTACGATTAATTCTCCCGCATCTTTTGCCGTAGCATAATCTTCGGCAATAACCATAGCAATAGCATCGCCCATTTGTCGGGCTTTGTCGGCTACGAGTAGTTTGTGTGGCGGCTCTTTCATGGTGTCACCATTTTTGAAATCAACTTGCCAACCACAAGGTATGCCGTTGACTTCCGCCACATCTTTTCCTGTGAATACAGCTACTACACCGGGATGTGCTTCGGCTTTTGAGGTATTGACATTGAGTATGCGAGCGTGTGCGTGTGGACTACGCACAATGTATGCGTGAGTCATTTCGGGCAATACAATATCGTCGGTGTATTTGCCTTTGCCTGTTAAGAAACGTTTGTCCTCAACTCGCTTTACTGATTTTCCTATATATGTCATGATGTTTGAATAATTTTGAATGAGTGAGTGAATGAATGAGTGAATTTTGAATGAGTGAGTGAGTGAATGAATGAATGAGTGAATTTTGAATGAATGAATTTTGAATGAGTGAATTTTGAATGAATGAATTTTGAATGAGTGAATTTTGAATGAGTGAGTGAGTGAGTGAATTTTGGATGAGTGAATATACTTCTTTAGGGTGAGAATTGAACTTTTTGATGTGAGGGATTTTGTGCTTTCCCGATAGCTATACGGCTTTTGCACTGAAAAAAAATCATAAATAATTGATTATAAATAATTTAAAAATTAATGAAAAATATATTTTGATAAAAAAATGCTAATTTTGCTTCATTTTAAGAAAAAAAATAAAGTATAAAATTTTGATTTACATTGAAATACATATTTTTCGCGGTGCAAAAGCCGTATAGCTATCGGGATTGCTTTGAAAGCGGGAGTTTATCGGGATAAGTGACTGATTTTAAAGTAAAAAATAAGTCCAAAAGCCACCGTCAAAATGTTCGATTCTTACCCTAAAGAAGTATATTCATTCATTCAAAATTTAAAATTCATTCATTGAGCTATTCACTCATAGATAATTCGCTCATTGATACTTCACTTTTTCTTGGCAACTCACTTGTTGCTCCTTCATTCATGGCTTGAGCGGCATGTTGAATGGATGCTACAATGTTGTGGTAGCCTGTGCAGCGACAAAAATTGCCTTCTAAAGCATGACGTATTTCATCTTCTGATGGATTGGCATTTTTGGAAAGGAGGTCGGCGGCAGTCATGACCATGCCGGGTGTACAGAAACCGCATTGTAAGCCATGTTTTTGATGAAAACCGTCTTGGATAGGATGTAGTTTGCCGTCAGTTGCCATACCTTCTATGGTCGTGACTTCCTGTCCGTCGGCTTGTACGGCAAGCATGGTGCAGGATTTGAGTGCTTTGCCATTTAAGAGGACGGTGCAAGCCCCGCAGCCACTGGTGTCGCAACCAACATGTGTACCCGTGAGGCGTAAATTTTCACGTAGGAAATAAACCAGTAGCGTTCGTGCTTCGACTTCGGCTTGATGTTTTTTTCCATTAACCGTTATAGTAATCGGAACTTTCATAGTGTGATTGTTTTTACATTAAAAAAAATACAAAACCGTATTTTAATAGGAAATCAAATAAGAGGAAAGAATATTCTGTCAAATTGACAGACAAATATAACATTTATTTTACCACTTAGCCTTATTTTTACAATAAAATTTTTACTTAAATATCACTTTTATGAAAGGAAGTTAGATATTGTACTTTGTACATTGTTTTTATTTTGCGGGTATATTTTAAACATAAAACCTCCTGTGATTTTGAAAATGTAGTCATTCTCAAATATACACAGGAGGTTCTTTTTTTGAGTCATATAAGTAGTCTTCCAAGTTGCTACTTTATGGTTTTACTTTTTTGGCTGCGCCTTCAAAGTCGCCTGCTTTTACATAAACCATTTTATTTTCATCAATATATTTTGCGATAGCTTTATTGACTTGCTCTACGGTGAGATTTTCGATTTTTGATTCTAATGTCTCATCCCATATCATATCGCGGTCAATATTGAGGTAGCGATTCAGCTTACCGGAAAGGCTTGAATCTTGTGCGCGGCTTACTGTGCGGGATTGCAACCAACCTGATTTTGCTGCTTCTAATTCTTCTGCCGTAAAGCCTTCGGTGCGTACTTTTTTCAATTCTTCTTTAAAGGCTGCTTCTACTGCATCGCGATTTTCGGGTGCATATATCGCGTAGCCACCAAAAGAACCGCGCTCATCTTCCGAATCGGCATTGAACCATGAACCTACGCCATAACTCAAGCCGTCTTTCTGACGAATACGTGTAGCCAAACGAGAACTCAAAAAGCCACCTCCAAGCATATAGTTACCCAACAACATCGCAGGATAGTCAGCATGGTCGTCACGGATTTTGAGATTTGTACCAATGAAGAACATGGCATTGGCTTTGTCTGGCGTTTCGAGATTTTCGTTGGTAGGAGCAACTTCTATATACTCACGAGCAATACGCTCGTATTGGCTCGGACTACCCCAGTTACCAAAGTGCGTTTCGATTTTTCCTTTGATGTCATCTTTGTCAAAATCACCAACGATAGCCATTGTTGCGTTTGATGCACCATAAAACTCTTTGTGAAAGTTTTTGACTTCATCCAAAGTGAGTTTTTTGAGTGCGTCGATAGACTCTTGTTGCGTCATTCTATATCGAACATCACCTTTTGGATAAGGATTCAAGATACGACCAAATTTGTTATTGGCAACCGCTTGAGGATCAGATAAGTTTTCCTCACGGAAAGAAAGCTCTTCTTCAATTAATTTTTCAAATTCATTTTTATCAAAAGAAGGATTTTTGAGCATATCTGACACAAGGTCAATAACTTCGGAGAGTTTGTCGCGCTCAGTTTCGATGCGAGCAGTCACCGAACTTGTACCACCGAAAATACGGACATTGGCTTTAAGTTGATCTAATTTATCCTTAATTTCTTGACGAGTATGTGTCGTTGTACCTCTGTTTAACATATCGGAAGCGACGGATGCTGCCATATTTTTTCCTTTTAGGTTTTCTGCCGAACCAAACCGGAAAGTCATTTGTGCAACTACGGCATCACCGCGTGTTTCTTTTGGTAATAAAGCGTATTCGATACCACTTTCGGCATTGCCACGTGAAGTGCGACTTTCAATGTTTTTCGGAGATGGGTCAAATTCTTCACCTGCGGCGATGGCTTCACGTCCTTTATAATCTTTGACCAATGTGGCAACATTGGGCGCGTCAGGAATTTCGGCACGATCTGCATCTGTCGTTGGATAGAAAAGACCTATCGTTCGGTTGGAAGGTTTGAAATAATCACTCGCAGCTTTGACTACATCTTCGACGGTTACTTTTTCAATATTGTCACGGAAAAGGAAGAACAGTCTCCAATCGCCTTGTGCAATGTATTCGCTCATACGTCTGCCGATACGGTCAGAATTGTTGTAAGCTAAATCCCAATTTTTGAGAATACGGGTCTTAGCGCGGTCAACTTCTTCTTGGGTAGGTGGACTGGTTTTTAATCCGTCCAAAGTTTCTATCATTATATTTTTAGCTTCTTCAAGGTCATTTTCTTTACGCACATCTACGTTCATATATATGAATCCGCCCTCTTTGAGTGCCGGTGCAAATCCCCACAAATAAGAAGCGATTTTTGGCTCCATCAATGCTTTGTACAATCTGCCGGAAGGCTGGTCGGTCAAGAGTTCTTCAATAACCGCAACAGCAGGATAATCAGCGTGTGTACCCGGCGGTGTGTGATACATACAGGAAACCACTTGGACATCACCAGAACGGCGAAGGGTCGTCATACGCTCACCATCTTGTGTAGGTTCTTTGGTGTAAGTAGGTATAAGTTTACGCTCAGGTCTCGGAATTTTACCGAATTTCTCCTTAATGAGTTCGAGTGTTTTTTCTTCGTTGATTTTTCCGGCTACTACGAGTACGGCATTATCCGGCTGGTAGTATTTTCTATAAAATGCCTGTAATCTGTCGATAGGTACATTTTCGAGATCGGAGCGTGCGCCAATGGTGGATTGTCCGTAATTGTGCCAGAGGAAACTTGTTCCCATAACGCGCTTCATTAAAACGCTGGAAGGGCGATTTTCGCCCGATTCAAATTCATTTCGAACGACGGTCATTTCACTATCCAAATCTTTTTTGGCAATAAATGAATTAACCATTCGGTCGGCTTCTAAGTCTAATGCCCAATCAAGATTTTCATCCGTTGCGTTGAAAGTCTCGAAGTAATTGGTGCGATCGTACCAAGTCGTACCGTTTGGTCTTGCGCCATGTGCAGTCAATTCTTGCGGAATATCTGGGTGGTCGGGGGTGCCTTTGAAAACCAAATGTTCTAATAGGTGCGCCATGCCTGTTTCACCATAGCCTTCATGTCGTGAACCGACGAGGTAAGTGATGTTGACCGTAATGGTAGCTTTGGATTGATCCGGGAAGAGTAGGACACGTAAGCCGTTGTCCATTTGGTACTCAGAGATGCCTTCTACGGTGGTGATTTTTTTGAGTTCTACTTTGGGGGTTATTACTTGTGGTGCTTTGGGTACGGTTAGTTGAGTTTTAGCGCGTTTTTTCTTTTTGCCACGTTTCTTTTGTGCCATTACAGGCGTAGAGAAGATAGCTGCAATAAATAGTAGAGCTATCCAATGTGATGTCCATTTCATATCATTTTTGATTAAAGTGGGTGAAAAAATATTAAGCCCCCCACGGAATTCAAATGTATCCCGATAAGGGATGGACAAGCGAAAGTTCAAATTAATAAGCTGCTTGTAGCAGTCTGGGTGATTTGTTCGTTTTGACATTTGCTTGTGCGTGCTAAATGGGAATAAGAGCAAGGGCCTATTTAATGTATAAATAATTAAAATTAGTAATTTGTTTATTTTCGTCAGGTTTCTTGTCATCATTCCTTACCAACGAGGTATTAATATATTTTAGTTTGTTACTTAAGATTTATTTAACTTAATCGAATTTTGGATATTAGTGAATTGGTGAATTCAGCGACATAATGAACTCCTATTTTACAGACAATTAAGAATGTATTTTACATTTACTTCATTTAAAGCAAATGCAGCTCAATACATTGATTGTCAATTATTTATATCAATAAATCAATTAAATTTATCCAGAGTCTATTAAATACAAACTGGTGTTTATATCCAATAATGATTTTGACGTAAAAAAAACAAAGATAGAAAGGTATAGTTTTAAGGGCATCTCATTTTAAGTAGATTTTTCACTTATCTTCGGAAAGTTAGAAAAATGATATGGAAAAACAAAATAAATTAAAGTCATATAAATTTGATATAGAATAAAAAGTGTTTTTTTAACATTTTATTGGGAAAGATAACTTGTATTTCCATATTTTTACGCAATGACATTACTACTGATTCAATTCATAAGGACTTGAGCTGATTCAAATATGGTTCACCTTTCTATTCAACATTCACTTATTGATATTTCAACATTATGACAAAACAAGAACCTTATAGTACTCATTTTGATAAACTCGCTGGTTTGGAGGCACACGTAGGCAAAGAATTGGGTGTTTCCAAATGGATAGACATCACACAAGAAAAAATAAATACCTTTGCCAAACTCACCGAAGACGAACAGTGGATTCATATAGATAGAGAGCAATCAAAACAATATTCGCCATACAAAGACACCGTAGCGCATGGCTTTATGGTGCTGTCCTTTGCCTCACGTTTTACTTACGATACCTATAGCTTTGGTGATGTGGTGATGGGCGTAAATTATGGTTTAAATCGAGTGCGATTTCCTAATGCAACACTCGTCGATTCGCGTTTGCGGGGACGTGTGTCATTGCTTGAATACAAGGCAATTCCGAATGGTGCGCGATTCATTTTAAAAGTGACATTTGAATTGGAAGGACAAGAAAAACCCGCTTGTGTCGCCGAATTTATCGGACAAGCGTACACGGGGCAATGAATGAATGAGTGAATTTTGAATGAGTGAATAAATAATGCGACAATGATGAAATGCGATAATGCGACAATAGTTTTGAATGAGAATAAGCGAACGCAAAAATTATAATGGTGATTCAGGTTAATACAAAAATAAATACGGGAGAAGAGTACATTGATTCTCTGAGAAATAGGAATTTAAAAGTCTATCTATTTGGTGAATTGGTGGAAGAACCTGTGGAGCATCCTATGATTCGTCCGTCGATAAATGCGCTGGCGAAGACCTACGATTTGGCGGTGGCTGCGCCCGAATTGGCATCGGTGATTTCGCCATTTACGGGGGAGCGCGTGAGTCGGTTTTTGCATGTGTGTACGAGTGCGAATGAGTTGGTTTTGCAAAATAAAATGCAGCGCAAACTCGGTCAATTGACGGGTACTTGCTTCCAACGTTGTGTCGGAATGGATGCTTTCAATTCGCTCTATTCCGTGACCTACGAAATGGACGAAAAATACGGTACGAACTACCACGACCGCATGAAATCTTTCCTCACTTTGATGCACCAATACAACTACGTAGTCGGTGGCGCAATGACGGATGTGAAGGGCGATAGAAGCCTCGCGCCACACGCACAAGCGGATACGGATATGTTTGTACACGTCACGAAACGCAGCGATGCAGGCGTGTGGATTAGCGGTGCAAAAGCGCATCAAACGGGTTGTATCAACTCGCATTGGATGGTGGTAATGCCAACGATGCGACTGGGCGAAGCGGATGCTGCATTTGCGATTGTGGGCGCAGTACCCGTTACAGCAGAAGGAATTACGTATATTTATGGTCGCCAATCGTGCGATACGCGGAGCATGGAAGGCGGCAGTATCGACGTGGGCAATGCTCAATACGGCGGTCAGGAGGCGATGATTATTTTTGACAATGTATTTATCCCAAATGAATATATTTTTATGAATGGCGAATATGATTTTGCAGCGATGTTGGTCGAGCGATTTACGGCGTATCACAGGCGGTCGTATGTGTGCAAGACGGGTTTAGGCGATGTGCTGATAGGCGCGGCAGCTTCGATTGCCGAGATGAACGGCGTACCAAAAGCCTCGCATATCAAAGATAAATTGGTGGAAATGACGCACCAAAATGAAACCATTTATGCCACCGGAATTGCGGCTTCGTATCAAGGCTATCCGACGAAATCCGGCGCGTATATTTGTGACAGCATGTTGGCGAATGTCTGCAAACATCACGTCACGAAAATGCCGTTTGAATTGGCGCGACTGGCGCAGGATATTGGCGGCGGATTGGTATCAACTTTGCCTTCCGAAAAGGACTTGAATCATCCCGAAATTGGTAAATTATTACAAAAATATCTACGCGGAAAAGCAGACGTTAAAACGGAAGACCGCATCCGCATCCTACGCCTTATCGAAAATCTGACGATGGGCAGAAACGCTGTCGGCTACCTCACGGAGAGTATGCACGGCGCAGGTTCGCCACAAGCGCAACGTATCCAAATTGGACGCGCCATGCAGTTGGAATATAAAAAACGACTGGCTTCTATTCTCGCCGGCATTGATGTGGAGGAGGATAAGGATTTGTTGGTGGAGGAGGTTTCGGGGTATTTTGGGCGAGTGTTTGGGATGTAATGAGTGAATTTTGAATGAGTGAGTGAATGAATAGTTACGCTCAATTATATTTTCAATCGCTTAGGGCTAATGATTTTACCCGAATTTGTCGCTCGGATTAGGACTTGATATTCCAATAAAATATCCATCATAGACGCATAACATTTTTCATTATAAATGACTTCACGACCAAAAAATGCAGCGTCAAATGCCTGTATTAATGTGGGAAATGAAACGATGGCATGTACTCTTCTTTTTTCTCCTATAATTTCATTTGTTCTGAAATACTCAACGGTGTCCAAAATTTGAGCAATCATGCTATTCGGATAGTTATTTTCCTCTTTAAATGCGGATGTTATGTCGTTGGTATATTTTGTTTCGATAAACAAAATCCAATCCTTATCGGCACATGAAGTTGGGAATAAAAGACATTCACATTGACGGCTGTACAATCCCGTTTCTATTTCCAAAGCATTCTCACCGAAGGCATCAAAACATACTTCTACCTCGTTTTCATTTTCAAGATAAACATAATTTACATCCTGCGGTTCTTGTTCAAAAAGCCTTACTTCTCCACCGCTAATATGTTTATAATCAACGATATACAAGTCAGAGGCATCGTGTATGGTCAGTATGTGGTCGGGTAGTTTCTCGACTAAAAGGTCTTTCATACGGCGTAGTGATTGAGCATGGCGTAGTACTCATCCAAGAGGTTATTCATGATTCGATTAAAATAATGTTTATTCACCGTACCTGTTGTCGGGTCTTTGATGGATTTGAGAGTGCCTTTGCCTTCTTCGACTTCCCAAATGGAGACTTTATCGGGATTTATCCAAGCCCGCGCACTTTTCAATTCTTTTATTTCATCCGTCTCCAAGTCATCTTTTACATTGAATCCCATCATGCAATTATTGAGCGCATACAAAATATACGGACTGTGTGTGGTCAATAATAAACGATGATTTCTTTCCGCATCATTCATTTTTTCCAATAAAAAATATACTAAATCGCGTTGGGTAGTGGGAAATAGATTTTGTTCGGGTTCTTCTATGATGAATTTTGAGAAATGGTATTTTTCTCTTCTATTCCATAAATTTTCTCTGTCATAAATTTCATTTTCATTTAACCCTGCTTCTCCATTTTTCATTAATTGATTAGCACGGTTACGTAACACTCTAAATTCGTCAACAGAAAGTTGATGAACTTCATCGTAAAATTTGCCTGTCAAATAATCCACCAACAACACCAACGGCGTAACAGACTGCAATCCACTCGAAGCATTTTGCAGCGTAATTTCTTTTTTATTATTAATAATGGTTAACGTATCTTTATCCGTTTCTTTAGTATTGTGATAACGGACACCTAAATTTAAAACAGGAAAGGCATCTCCATTAACGTATTGTCTTTTAGTAGAATACCAATCATACAAAAAACTCATAATATTGTCATTCGTCTCTTTATATTTCCCCAAATTTGGAATGACAGATACAAAGTTTCTTTCGGCAGGAATGTAGATGTTTTTTGATTTTAAATAATTAATGTCATTATCTTTTTTCTCAATGGATTGCTCATAATTCGTTCCTGAATAGGTAATTACAATATAATCACTTTCATATTTGATAAATGATTTTTCGTCAAAATAATTTTCATCAATTCTGTGAAATCCTATAAATTGTTTTATGAACGAATCCTTATATTCACCATCTAATATGAATCGCTTTTCCACCCACTGACAATAGCTGATCACCTTTGCTATCGTACTCTTACCACTACTTTGCGGTCCCATAATGACGTTGATTTTATTGAGGTCAATTTCAACAAATTTAACAGGTCCGATATGCTTAATTGTAATCTTTTCCATACCAACACTTTATTTAGTTTACGACTTTATAACATCACACCTTTTAAGAGAATTTTTACAGAGCAGTTTGAATTTGCAGTGAACACTTATTTTTAATTTACTCCCCCCTCAAAATATTCCTTGAAATGACCAATTTCTGAATTTCGGAAGTCCCCTCTCCTATCGTACACAGTTTGGAATCGCGGTAAAATTTCTCTACCGGAAACTCTTTCGTATAGCCGTATCCGCCATGAATTTGCACGGCATCTGTGGCGATTTCTACACAAATCTCAGAGGCATAATACTTTGCTATTGCAGAAATTGTGGTGACTTTCTGTTTGGTATTTTTCAGATGTGCTGCTTTGCGAGTCAGGAGTTCGGCAGCTTGTATTTTAGTTGCCATATCCGCCAATTTGAAAGAGATAGCTTGAAATTTGGCAATCGGTTTACCAAACTGTTCGCGCTCCTGTGCATACTTCACCGATGCTTCGTAAGCTCCTTTCGCAATACCCAAAGATAAGGCTGCAATTGAGATGCGTCCGCCGTCTAATATCTTCATGGCTTGCACAAATCCATCTCCTTCATTTCCAAGCATTTGACTCTTATGAATACGACAATTTTCAAATACCAATTCAGCCGTTTCGCTGGCTCTCATACCGAGTTTATCTTCCTTTTTTCCTGCGCTAAATCCGGGCGTTCCATGCTCTACAATAAACGCCGTCATACCATGACTATCCAAGAGTTCTCCGGTACGAACTATCACGACAGCTACATCACCGGATTTGCCATGCGTAATCCAGTTTTTTGAACCATTGATGACATAATGGTCACCATCTTTTTCCGCTACACAACGCATCCTGCCGGCATCACTTCCGGTGTTGGCTTCCGTCAAGCCCCACGCTCCTATCCATTCTCCCGTAGCGAGTTTCGGCAAGTACTTTTTCTTTTGTTCGTCATCTCCAAATTGAAGAATATGTCCTGTACACAAGGAGTTGTGCGCCGCCACCGACAAGCCGATAGAACTACATACTTTTGCCACCTCTTCTATCACCGTGATATATTCCTGATACCCCAAACCTGCTCCGCCATATTCTTCGGGTACAAGGACTCCGAGAAATCCCATTTCACCGAGTTTGTGCATGACATCTTTCGGAAAATGCTGCGCCTCATCCCATTCCATCATTTTGGGGCGAATGTGTTGTTCTGCAAAATCGCGCACGCTGTCTGCGATTATCTTAATATCATCGTGTACTTCGACCGTCTTTACCATTATTTTATTTTTGTTTTAAATATCGAACAAAATTAGGCATTTTCTATCAAAATTTCATAAAAATTTTGATAAGAACATTATGTAATGCCTTTGTGTGGGTGCAGGATAAATTTTTAATCAAGTTGTGTGATTAAAATAAAAACCCAAAAAGTAACTGTCTTTCTGAACTGGTTTCAGCATCTTCCAGACAATGAAAATTAATTTTAAACAGAAGCCACTGTCCTAAATTACACTTTGTCACCTGAGAGATTCTGAAATAAATTCAGAAAGACGCTTTCTTTTTTAGGAGGAAAGGATGTTCACTTTTAATCACACAAGTCGATTAAAATCGCTTGTACTTTTATCAAATCTTCTTTTTAAAATCCTTCAAAACATCCTGTTTATCTGTCAATTTGACTTCAAAATCACGCTCAAATTCCAGTCCTTCTTTCAGTGTATTCATTGCGCCAAAATGGTAGAGTGTTTTTATCGCCGCAATGGTTTGTCCACTATTTTCGATGATTTGATTGGCGAGATTCAAGGTCGTTTTTTCCAAATCAACAAGTGGTACAGATTGATTGACCAAACCGATGCACTCAGCTGTTTTTCCATCAATTGCCTGTGCGGTAAAAGACATTTCTTTGGCTTTTAGAAAACCTACTTTTTGTTGAAGGCGTTGCGTCATGCCCCACTTAGGCGGGATGCCCCATTTTGCGTGCGTATCTCCGATTTTCGCTTCATCCGCACATACCACCAAATCAAATGCCAGCATAATCTCCAAAGCACCTGTGAAACAATAACCGTTCACCATTGCAATAGTGGCTTGCGGCATGGTTTCGAGTAGGTCAATTATCGCACAACCATCTTCGTGCATTTGATAGCCGGGTTCAACCTTAATTTGCTGAAAAACAGATAAATCAACACCCGCAGACCAAGCCTTCCCTTCGCCCGTCACTATAATGACACGGCAGTTTTCATCCGTTTTTAATTCTTCCAAAACCTCTCGCCATTCGATGAGCATTTGCGGTGTCAGCGCGTTCATTTTATCAGGACGAAAAAGTGTGATTCGCGTAATATGTTCTTCTTTTTTAACTTTTATTTGTGTCATAATGTGATATAAATAGGATGTAGAATAAATTTTTAATCCGTGATTTTTAAAATGCTTTGTACAGGCGATTTTAATAATGTCATTTAGTTAAGTAATTGTTTTTGAATCTAAATGAAATAAAAGTATATAAATTTTAGTAAATACGTAAAACGATTTTGTAAATCGTAATTCACGTTAGAATGTCGCTTATACGTGTGACGATTTGCAAAATCGTTTTACGTTTACTACAAATTTTAAATTAAAATAATATTTTAGTAAAGAGAAATGAGTGCAGGACAAATTTTTAATTTTATTTTGAAATGCCACTGTACTGACGACTTTAGCCGTCAAGTGGCTCGGTACTTTCCCGCGACGGCTAAAGTCGTCGGTACGAGGCAGATTAAAAATTTGTCCTGCACCTAAGAGAAATAAAAATCAATAATTTGCAAATTATTTTTACATGGTGGTTGAAATCGCCTGTACGATAGCCTTGCAAAACAATTTTGAGTACATTAAAAATTTGTTCTACGCCCTATAAATCTGAGCATTAGTAAAAGTAAAACTTAGAGCATGATTAAAATGACAGTAACTATTCAGGTGGTCAAATAATCTGATTATCAATAATTAACAAAATATTACTTTTTTTAAATTATAAATTTAAAATATTAATTATTTATTCAAATACTTGTAAATCAGCGTTATAATTGTTTTCTATAAACTTATTTAAAAAATAAAAATAATTTCAATTTTCGTTACAAAAAATTGATTATTAGTTATTGATGACGGTTTTTAGAGTACCTGAGTAGTTACGAAATTAGTTTAAAAAATCGGGAATTGAAAATTATTATCCTTCAATTCATCTCGTTTTCTTATTCTTTTCTACCTTTGCTGTCCAAATTTTGAACGCAACCATGACGAACCATAAAGAAAGCCTTTTAGATGTACTTAAAACTTTGTATCAATGGAAAATTCCCATTGTGCTTACCACTACTCTGGCAGGTTTGATAGCAGTCATTTACTGTTTATTTGCGCCAAATTATTATAAATCTAAAGCCATTTTTTATCCTTCAAATCCACGTATAGCAAGCCGTGGGGCATTGTTTGGAGGAGCGGATGAAAACATGGATTTTTTTGGTGGCAATAGTGAAATGAATCGCATTTTAAACATCGCAAAGTCTTCTGAATTAATTAATTACGTTGTAAAAAAATATGACTTATATGCTCATTATGAGATAGATTCCACCGAATTGGAAGCTCCACATTACGTGACAGAGGATTTCTTGAAGTTGTACAAAGTTAATAAGAACGCAGAGAATGCCGTGGAACTCTCAATAGAAGATACCGACCGTGAAAAAACTGCCGATATGGTCTGGGCAATGCTCGGTAAAATCGACGAAATCAATAGCCGTTTAACTAAAGATAATCAACGTAGAATTTTAAAATCTTTTGAACAAAAGTTGTTGGACAAGCAAGCTGAGTACGATGCTACTACTGACAGCATACGCGTTTTGAGGGCAAGGTACGGGATAGTGAGTGTGGAGGCGCAAGAAGAGTTTTTGACCAATCTGGTGGTTGAAACGGAAGCTGCTTTATCTTCCAAAAAGGCTCGTCTCGGGGCATTGCAAGGTAATAATTATACACCAAGAGATACGCTACGAAAATTACGCGCTAATATAAAAAGCCTTGAGAATCAATTGGCTGCCATCAATTCTCCCGACAGCAAAAGTGGAATCAATCTGAGTAAATTCAATGAGGGAAAAGGACAGGTCAGCTTACTGGAGTTGCGACAAATTAACCTTGCCAATGAGATTGGTTTTTTGCGAGACCGTTATTTTCAATACCAAACGGTTTATGACACCAATGTAAATTCTTTATATATTACAGAAACACCAAATACTCCTGTCGTCAAATCACGCCCGCGACGTACATTGACGGTTTTGAGCGTCGGAATGATTGCTTTTATTTTGAGTTGCCTGGGTGTCATGTTGTTGGATTATTATAAAGATGTCAATTGGAAAAGTGTGGTGGAATGAGGGGCATTTATCATTTTTACATTTAGCATGTATCATTTCAAAAGTATATCATTTTCAATAATCAATATTGTAAAAGGTATATTTTCAAACTCATTCAATGGGTTATAACCCATTGAATATCATCGTTTTTAACAAAATCATACAAAAAAAGGCTGCCCAATCGGGCAGCCTTTTTTATAGACTGTTGTAATTTTTATATAATAAGGAAAATCGTCAACCGTCTGCCGTTGACGATTTACCGTTTATCATTTGTTATGGTTTGACGACCACGAGTTTCATGCCATTGGTGCGCCATGCTGCGGTGTGCAGTTGTACGAAATATATGCCTGATGGCAGTTGTTCTGTACTGATTTGGTGATTCGTGATGTTATTCACCAATTGGATACCTTCCGTACTAATCGTTCTGCCAAGTGCATCGACCAAAACAAGTTGAGCATCGCCACGCGCTTCGGTATCAATTTCGACCGTTACGCTGTTGCTTCCATATACCGGATTCGGATATAGAGTGATGTTGGCATTGCTTTCTTCTTCGCGCGGTGAACCTGCTACACAAGCATTAGTACAAACTTCCGTACTAAATCCGTAATCTTGACCTATCGTAATTTTGCCATAATCAGGATTCGCAGTTGGAGAACTGCTGCCCGTACCATATACTATCGTTACCTTGTCGATACATTCTGTAAATTCTACTAAGATGCTTTCATCCTGACCAGATACAGCCGAGTTAGCAGTAGCTTCAGCGCAATTGTCAGTGATTGACACAGCACCTTCAAGCGAAATAATCATTGGTAAAATTCGTGTTGGGTCAGCTCCGAGTGTACCATAAACGCAGACTGCTTCTTGCTGTCTTGAACCGCTGTCTTTGTAATCCAAATCAACGATGTCAAATACAACATTATTCGATACTTCAGATAGATTGTAACAAATCACGACATTATCATCGACATTATGCGGATTTGTACCGATAGAAATACCTGAACCATTCTCATGAGTACGGTCGAGGATATTGTCGCCATCAATGATATTTATATCAAAAATCTGGCTGCCGACTGTGTATGATTCCATTAGATTATGACCGGTCCAAGTGTAACCGTCTTCTTCGAAATCAAGCATATAGTCATCACAATTTTCTTCACAACCATCAGGTACGCCATTGTTATTCGTGTCGATATTGTCGTCGAATCCCTCACATTGATCTTCATCATTGCAAACAAAATCTCCGTCGTCGTCACCCCTTGCAGAGGAACCGCCTACGGTGCAATCATCATCACAGAAATCAGGTGTACCATCACCGTCGGTATCTTGATTGTCATCACCACCCTCACAGATGTCGTCGCCGTCACAAACGCCGTCACCATCCGAGTCACCATCACCACTACCTAAACCGGCAGCGCAAGGCTCATCACAACCGCCTTTACATTGTTCGATTGTAAATACGCTTCCGCCAATGACTATTTTGGAATACGTCGGGTCATTGGTCGGCGATTGAGAACCCGTACCATAGACAATCGTGATTTTGTCAATACATTCTGTAAATTCGACCAGTATGCTTTCATCTTGACCTGAATGAGCGGAATTGGTCGTGCCTTCTCCGCAATTATCAGTGATGGCTACATGTCCATCTAAAGAAGTAACTGTCGGCATGATAGGTGTCGAATCCGCACCAAGTGTACCGTAAACGCAAACTTTTTCTTGCTGTTTTGAATTGCTATCTTTCAAATCCAAATCCACAATATCAAATACGACATTGCTTGAAGAATTGGATAAATTATAACATAAAACAAGTTCGTCATCTACATTATGCGGGTCAATACCTACTTGTAAACCAGAACCGACAGCTTCGCTATCTACGAAGATATTATCATTATCTATAATGGTAATATCGACTGTTTCGAGACCCAACTCAATACTACCGGAAGTATCGTCATGTCCCCAACCTGCACCACAGTCACCGTGGTCTATATTGTAATCATAACAAATATCGTCGCAAGCATCAGGGATGCCGTCACCGTCTCTGTCTTGATTGTCATCACCACCTTCACAAACATCAAGGTCATTACAAACACCGTCGCCGTCGTCATCACTTCCTGTACCGCTAACGCCATCACAGCTCGGCAAGCAATCTCCCGGACAAACTTCCGAGTTAAAGCCTACACTTGCTCCAATGGTAATTGAAGAATAACTCGGATTGGCGGTTGGTGAATCATTACCTGTACCGTAAACGATGACTACTTTGTCGATACATTCAGAAAATTCTACTAATACGCTTTCGTCGCGTCCGTAAGCAGAGTTGGTTGTCGCTTCCGCGCAATTACCGTCGATATCCACGCTACCATCCAAATCAGTAATGAGTGGCATAATCCGCGTCGGATCATCTCCAAGCAAGCCATAAACACAAACTGCTTCTTGCTGTTTTGAATTACCATCTTTCTTATCTAAATCTGTAATATCGAATACGATATTGTCAGATATTTGTGAAAGATTGTAACAAATAATGACTTCGTCATTTACATTATGTGGATCGATTCCAACTTGTAAACCCGATTCATTCTCTTCTGTATCAACCAAAATACCATCAGCATCTGCAATGCTAATGTCGTAAGTTTGACCATCAACATCAAAAGAGCCTGACATGTCATTCATAGCCCAATGGTTGCCATTATCAGAGAAGTCTAAATGATAATCTTCGCAAGTTGGTCCTGTACCACAAGTAGCTCCCGGAGTATTGTCTTTACAATATTTGAATCCGGTCACACCACCGCCGCAATCTAAATCAATAATCATTTGATAGACACCACTGACATGTACATCAAAGACATTGAAACTATTGACACCGTAAGCCGGAATATCAAGGTAGCCAATGCGATTGCCATGCTCATCGTACAACTCGACCTCGCTTTCAGCGCATTTCATATCCAACAAATCAACGGTTTTAATCGTAACACTACAATCAAAATCAAATATCAATTTACCTTCTTTTTCATTAGGCGTACCACAATCGTAAGAGGCGATTAAGGCATTGCCTTGAAACTCGGTATTATTGTCACCGCCAGTACCGACTCCCGGTCCACCGTATTGCTCATTCGGCGTTCCTAAATCGAAGTCATTACTGGTCGGATTGCCTGTATCAAAGAGTTGAGCGCAAAGATGTCCTTCCGTTGTAATCGTGAAATCATCATATTGGTCAAACATATCCGTACCCGGAGGTAGTGGATTACCTTCATCATCATAATCAAAATCAATACGGTGACAGTCATTGACAATAGTAAAGGTCTGTCCGCAAGAGGCTGTTCTATCACAACCATCGGATACGGTGTAGGTATAGGTATAAGTCGTACCATCGCAACCCGGATCACCAACGATGAGAGGATCGCTGACCGTTACCGTACCTATTAGACCGCAGCTTGTGGTGAATTCAGGAGTGCCGGGGCGAATATCGGATTCACAAGCTACCGGGCAATCTTCAGGGCAAGTAATGGTTGGTGGATCATTGATAATGGTAAATACTTGTTGACATGAAGCAACTCTGCCACAAGCATCAGTTCCCGTATGCGTATAGGTGTATTGTGTCGTATTGCAATCAGGTGTTCCTGAAATTTCAGGACCAGTCACTACTACGTCACCACCAACTCCACAACTTGTTGTGAAAGTTGCGTCTCCTACAATAATGTCTGCAAAGCAAGTTACATTTCCTCCAGCCGGACAAGTTATGGTCGGTTCGGCATCTGCTATTGTAAATCTCTGTGCACAATCTGCTGTTCTTCCACAAGAATCCGTCACCGTATAAACGATTTCATATTCTGCATCTGGACAATCTGCTGTACCGGATATTAAAGTAGGTTCGGAAGTCGATACGCCACTTTCTAATCCACAAGAAGTCGCGACCGTCGGTGTACTTGCAACTATGTCTGTAAAACAAGTTACCGTAGTATCCATCGGACAAGCTATCGTTGGTCCATCATTTGCTATTCTAAATCTCTGTGCACAATCTGCTGTTCTTCCGCATGAATCCGTCACCGTATAAACGATTTCATATTCTGCATCTGGACAATCTGCTGTACCGGATATTAAAGTAGGTTCGGAAGTCGATACACCGCTTTCTAATCCACAGGAAGTTGTGATTATTGGTGTACCTTCTTCTATGTCAGCTTCACAAGCAACTACTTCATCAGCAGGGCAATCAATCATCGGCGAGTCATTCGCTATTGTAAAGACTTGATCGCAAAATGCTATTCTACCACAGTCATCTTCCACGCTGTATCTGTAAGTGTAGGTTGTACCCAGACAATCCTCAACTCCAACAGTAGGACCATCAATCGTTACTGCGGTACTTCCCAAATCACAAGTTGTAGTCACAATAGCATCAGCAGCATCGGTAACAATATCTGTAAAGCAAGCTACTGTAGTGTCTGCGGGACAGGTAATTATCGGTTCATCACTATCAATAGTAAATGTTTGTATACAAAAAGTATCTAATCCGCAAGAATCTACTACTGTATAGGTAATTGTATATTGATCGCCATCTAACTGTCCGCAGGGGCTATTTCCTGCGAGCGGAATAGTATCGCTGGCTATAACCAGTGAATCCCTGCAGCTTGTATATTCTAATGCCGCCAAATTAGCAGTAACATCTGACAGACAAGCTACGGTAGTATCGGCAGGACAAGTTATAATCACAGGTTCTGGATTGGTGATAATAAAGGTCTGAAAACACCGTGCTACGCGATTACAATCATCTGTTATTATATATTCAACCACATATTCATCATCCGGTAGTTCGCCACAGTCACTATTTGCTGATCCCGGTGTTAATATTGCTTCAATTTGAGCATCTAATCCGCAGCTGGTCGTAAATCCAATTAAAGCAGTATCTATTATGACTTCATCTCTACAACTGATTAAAACAATATCAGCAGGGCAGGAAAGTGTAATCAGAGTAGGATTGTTTTCGATGACGAATGTTTGTGTACAAGAGTCTCTCCCTCCACAATTATCTATGGCTGTATATTGAATTCTGTAAGCGTCTCCTGCTCTTTGTCCACAAGTACTGTTAAAAATATCGGGTATAGGATCTCCTATTTCTACGATTACAGCAGCACCACAACCGCCACTTGCTATCACTCCAAGTGTGTCTGCCACTACATCTGCGAGACAAGCTACTTCGACCACATCCGGTATTGGGCATGTAATTGTCGGAGGAGTTGGCGCAACGGTAATCGTAGAAGGACAATCTATGGTAGTTGTTCCAATTGTTACACTAAACATGACATCTACATCACCACCACAAGGTCCGGGGTCTATAAAGCCATTTGCAGTAATTGTTAAACTGTCACACCCATTGGGGTTGCCTCCAATAAGTACATATAGCATACTATCCGTAAGCATACTAATATTTTCAGTGCATGATATTGTGGTATCCGGTGGGCAGATAAGCGTCAAATCACATTCGTCATCATCAGGATTAAGTGGGTCACCTCCATTATCACATTCTGTCGCATTATCAACTCCTCCACCGTCGCAGTCTAAAGCTCCATATAGTGCCAAATTAGCGCAAATATCAGCTCCCGTCAAACCCGGTTCATCACATGGCTCTATACATGCGGGCGTTGTTATAGTAAATGTCTCGGTACAGCCATTAGCTGTAATCACCTCAATATCTATTGTCCCTGCGGCATTGCCCGGTTGAGCAGTGTAAGTCGTGCCGTCCCAATTTCCGGCTGATGCTCCTCCAGTAGGATTATTAGCTACTGTTCCGAATGTATCTCCAACGCATACGCGAACTGGAGTATTAGCACACCCGACAATATCATCTGTCGGATTCTGAGCTGCGGGAGAAGTCGTTAAGGTAAATGTGCCTAACGTTAATGAGACATCATCATTCACACCACCGTCGTCTATACCGTCATCCCCGAAACAATTTAAGGTAGCTGTTATTGTTTCATCTGAATTATCACAACCCGTTGGGTTTGAATTAGTTGGTGTACTATAAATTACGGTGTTACTTGTGTTGGCATCTGCGATGGCTGTCGCATTGTCTGTTTCTACAGAGTTTCGCCAATTCGCTATAATTGGGTCTGTAAAAGCACCCGAACATACACCATCGCTACCCAGTACTTCCGTAACGGTCGGACAAGCCAAGCAAGCCTCTACAATAACTTCCACCGCTTTTCTAACATCATCATCACAAGGCACCGTAGAAAAGTTATTTAAATCATCATCAAAATAATAGGTATAAGTACCTGCCGTGTTCACATCAATTGCACTAGATCCCGTAGTTGGTGGAGTAAAGGTTAGTCCCGTGCCTAAAGCGTTGAAATCAGTCGTGGTATTATCTGTGGCATACCATCCTAGACAAGTGTTATTTAAACCTGCCGGTGTATCAATTGTGAAAGTAGGCACTGCATCACCCAGACAAATCGTATATGTAGCAGTAGAAATATAAGGTGCAGGATCATTTGTATCGGCAAAATTGGGATCACAACAAGACAAATCACTTCTTGCACACAGCATACCGTCTATCATTTTAGCGATTTGACAAGGTGTGAACTCATAACGACAATTCCCACCTGCATAGCTCATGATATTCACTTCGGCATTGATATTTGCCGGGTATGCTGGTGTGGTGCCATCATCACATGCTACAGAAAAACAACCGGAAGCATCTTTATCACAGCCACCACCTATCACGCAGGATGTTACTGTATTTCCTCCTGTATTCTGAACTGAACCACTTACTGATAAATTGGGATCGGGATCCGTATCACAAATAAAGTCTCCCAATGTACAACATTGAGATCCATCGGGACATTCAACGTGAGAATTAAGCTCTCCCGAAGCAACCTGTACATTGTTCACAGGTCCGTGTGTATGATACAAACCAAACCAATGCCCAATTTCGTGTATGGCAGTTGAAGCAGTACCGATGACTGCTGTGTTACAATCCTCATTAGTATTCTTCAAGGCATTAATTCCAAATGCCATTCCATAAGAACTCAAATTTCCACTGGGGAAATTGGCTACCCCACCTTCAGAAGTAAAACCAAGACTCGTAAAACCATTATAATCACCCGGAACATAGATATTCATAACAGAAGGGATATTAAAAGACCTTGCCTCTATATAATCATCTATCATATCTCCGGTAGGTAATGTATCATTCGATGGACTTCTATAGAATAGGTTTAAATCATCATCACAAATCATTCTTGTAGAACTATCTGTAAGCTGCATTTGTCCCGCATCATCCCAAGACGTACACTTTGAGAACTCAAAGGGCACTCCTGCACAAGCATAGTAGTTATTTATTTTAACCAAAAAATCATCTAAATCTGCCGTATTAATATCAATATTACCACAAGCGTTATCTGCCAAAAGCGTAAACACTACCGGAATCTGATACGGCTCGCATGGCTGCGTGATACAGCAATCAAAAGGACTTCCCGGATCGCAAGTACTGGGACAACCTCCATAGGGTGTAAAAGTACTCCATGTATCATTTACTCTCAGAGGGCTGTCATCCAGGTCAGGACGAATTGACGGATGTATCGGAAAATCAACGCCAATCTCATCCGAATTATAGGCCTCACACTCTTCGTATTGATATTGAGCGTAAGTGAGTTGAGTAACAAAAAGAGTTAAGCATAATAAAAGAAATTTAATGTCTAAAAAATGAGAAAAAACAGTCGTTTTTTCTGTGAAAAAAGCAGGGGCAGATTCTGCCATTCCAATTTCGACAGTATGCAAAGTATCGCATGTGTCGGGTTTAAATGTCTTCATAAACATGTGTTTAAGTTTAATAAAAATATGTTGAATAAATTGGTTACGAAATTATTTTCCATATCCATCAAAATGATTTGAGGACATAGAGATTCCTGCTGACTGGTACAGTCAAAATATGGTTGAATAATATGTAATCTGAGCAGAAATGGCTCAAGTGGATATCGAAATGGATAAGTAAAGGGACAAGAAAAACACGTAGCTTATAAGGATATTAAATTAAGTTCTATAAAATGACCTTTGTAATGTTGAGTACCATTTAATTGTTACAGAATTAGTGTTTTTTGCAATTTGTTATGATGAAACATTAAAATTAATAAATTATTTTTACTTATCAAAATAAAAACAATAATTTTTTTTAAAATTACATAAAATACTAACAACTTGACTTTATTTCACCAAAATTCAAAATATAAATAAATTCAAAATTTAATAGACTTTATTTAGGAATATTTTGTATGCATGGAACTTTTGTATTTTTTCGATAATCGAGCCTCATTTTGAGCCGCATACCCTACGATACGGGGCGAAAAATAGGGGAAGAGTATCGGAAAAAGACAATTTAGCTGCGTACAAAATTTTTCTGAATAAAGTCTAATATGGAAGATATATTTAGTGTCAAAAAAATTATATCAATACATTAAAGGCTGTTTTTATATGGTTAATAATATCTCCGGCAATTAAGCTTTCTTCCCCCGTTTCACTGGCTGCCATATCGCCAGCCAAACCATGCACATAAACTCCAAGAATACTTGCTTCGTAAGGCGTATAACCTCGTGCCAACAAACCTGTTAACATCCCTGCCAATACGTCGCCACTGCCAGCCGTTGCCATGCCTGGATTGCCTGTGGAATTGAAATATGTGTGTCCTTCGGGAGTCGTAATACAAGTATGTGCGCCTTTCAGAATGATAAAAACACCATGCTTTTCAGACATGACGACTTGCTGCATATTACGCTCAAAATCATTGAGTTGTATATTAAAAAGGCGTTCAAACTCTTTCGGGTGAGGAGTAAGAATACTTCCTTTCGGTATCAGTTTCAACCATGCTTTATTGCGAGCAAGAATATTGAGCGCGTCGGCATCAAGTACCATTGCTTGGTCGTGTTTGTCAAGGAGTTGATGCAAGGCTTTTTGTGTCTCTTGAGATGTACCAAGTCCACAGCCGACTCCGATACTTCGGTAGGTCTTAATCTTAGGGGTTTTCGTAAAATAATCAGGATGTCCATCACCGCTATATATGGCTTCGGGTAGTGCTATTGGCAATAAATTTTCGAGACATTTGGGCGCGTGTAAAGTCACCAAACCCGCGCCACTACGCAAGCAGGCACGCGCCGCAAGCAAGGCTGCCCCTGTCATGCCACGAGATCCCATGATGAGCAAAGCATGACCATAGGTTCCTTTATGGTCATATTTTTTTCGTTTTTTAGTGATATTTTTTACAAAAATTTCATCAATATAATAAAAACCGCTATCTAATTCGGCTATATGTTGCGCGTCCAATCCTATCGGAGTGAAAGCCCAGTCTCCTACCCTATCATAATTTTCGGGAAACATAAAGGCAAGTTTGGGCAATTCAAAACAGCAGGTTCGCTCGGCTTCAATGCTCGTATTTTTACCCGTATGTTTATCCGCAAATAGCCCGGAGGGAATGTCGATACTTATGCGTTTTGCTTCTTGTTGATTGAGGTGTTGAATGGCTTTTTCGATAAATCCTTCAACAGGGCGTGTCAAACCTGAGCCCAATATCGCATCTATAATAATGGTATTTTTATTAAAAACAGGTAGGTCATCCGCCTCATTTAAATGTAAAATAGGAACATCTGTACTCGTCTGCAAACGCTTCAAATTGACCTGAAAATCATCGCTCGTTTTATCACCAAATAACAATACATACACTTGTACTGCATAAAAGCGTTTTTCCAATAAACGCGCTACTGCCAAGCCGTCACCACCATTATTGCCCGGTCCGCACACCACATAAACGGGATGTGATTCATCGTAATATTGTACGAACCATTCGGTGAAAGCCTCTGAAGCCCGTTCCATTAAATCAATGGACGCAATCGGTTCATTTTCAATTGTATAGGCATCTAATTCGCGTATTTGTCGGGTAGATAATATTTTCATCTGTGGTTATTTTTATTGACGATGAACGGTGAACGACAGACGGTGGATGGTGTGTGTACCGTCCACCGTCTGCGTAATTTATGCAACATGTACATGTTCTTCTTTAATCAAATCTTTACGCACAAATTTGAGGAATACTTGCGCGGTGGCGAGGACATCTTTTTGGCAATATTCAGCGATTTTGTCCAGTGCTTTGTCCTTCCAATATGCTTTACCAACTTGGCTGCCGTCCATGTCATCTTTTGGCGTGGGTACGCCGAATATATTACATAACACATTTAAAGATGTATAATTTTTATAGTCACCAAATTTCCACAATTCTAAGGTATCCAAAAAGTGATTTAGTTCCCAGGGTTTTTTACCGTGAATCTGTAGTTTGCCGGGCATCGCCAATTGATTGATCACCATGCGGCGGCAGATATAAGGAATATCAAATTCTTTAATATTATGTCCACATAAATAGGTAAAACGCGGTGTGCTTTGAAGTAATTTGGCAAAGTCAGTTAGCAAAGCAGCTTCATCATCGCTGTAAAATGATTTGAGTCGAAAGTGCATTTCACCGTCTTTTTCTTGCGAAATAAAACCCACTGAAATGCAAACGATTTTTCCAAATTCCGCAAAAATACCAGCTTTCTCTATATAACTTTCTTTCGGACTCGGCACCTCGCCTGTACGTCGGTAAATTTGTTCGGCTTTGGTCTCCCATAGCTTTTGCATATCCTTATTCAATTTGCTGAAAGTAGCCTTCCCCGATACGGTTTCCACATCAAGAAAAAGTATAGAGGGCAGTTTAATCGTTTCGAGCATATAAGCTGATTTTTTGTATAAATTTTGTACTGTATTAATATCGAATGAGGCAAGATAGAAAAAAAGAGGCATTTTTTTTGAAAAAAATCAATCAATGCTTTATTATTCTAATTCCATGAGAAGTGTTTACCTTAAAGGCTGTTCAAAAAACTATTATCATGCTACATATTCCTTCTTTATACATTACCACTTCGGCACATCGTGGTCGTGGCGTATTTACTGCTGAATCTATTGATAAAGAGAGTTTTATCGAAATTTGTCCACTGCTTATTATACCTCGTGAGCAAGTTCCAATTATTCATCAAACTGTCTTTCACGATTACTACTTTTTGCTGCCCGATTTCGATGGTGTAGCTTGTATTCCGCTTGGCTACGGTTGCTTGTACAATCATAACAAAACACCCAATGCTGAAGTCCGCATTGATATCGAAAACCAACAAATAGAGATTCATGCTATTCAAGATATTTCCGCAGGTACGGAAATTTTTATTGATTATCAGGATGGAGATAGGGAGTTTGAGGAGGTTTGGTTTGAAGTTTTTTAATATCAAATTATTTCGATGTATTTTCCAACTTTTAATGCAAATAATGAGGTGAAGAAGATGCGGATAAAATGATTATTCAAGACGTAGGGACAGGGCATGCCCTGTCCCTACGTCTCGTCTATGCGTCTTGAATAATCTACCCCACACACAAAACCAAACCTTTGAGATAACTCACTTCAGGATGAAAAATATTAACGGGGTGACAAGGAGCTTGCGTCATTTCGTGCAAGATACGTACTGGTCGTCCGGCTTCCAAAGCTGCCGCCAATATCGTACTCCGAAACAAGGCACTATCTATCACTTGCGAACATGAAAAGGTAAACAAAATACCGCCTTTTGCAATCTTTTTGATACCTGCTATATTCAGGCGTTTGTAACCTTGCACGGCATTGTGGCGTGAGCGAATATTCTTAGCAAAAGCCGGCGGATCAAGCACCATAACTTCATATTCGATAGGCGGTTCTTTTAAAAATTTGAGGACATCGGCAGTGTAGGATTGATGCTTTTCGGGAGCAATGTCGAGCAACGATATATTTTGATTCAACAAGTCAATCGCACGTTGAGAAGCATCTACCGAATGTACCGATTTCGCTCCCGCAGCAAGCGCGTACATCGAAAATCCGCCTGTATAACAAAAGGCATTTAAGAGCGTTTTGCCTTTGGCAAAATGCGTCAACAAGCGACGATTTTCACGTTGGTCAAGAAAAAATCCTGTTTTCTGTCCGTCTTCCCAATCCACAAAAAAGCGATGTCCATACTCCGAAATAATCGGTTCGCCGGAAGTACCGAGCAGGTAGCCATTTTCTATTCCGGCGGTATAATCTCGCGGCAAACTCCCCATGCTTTTATCATATACGCCCTTCAATGCCTTTCCATAGACCGCCTTCAATACCGTCAGAATATCGTCCTTTACGCGGTGCATTCCGATAGAATGTGCCTGAAAAACCACCACGCCATTATAATAATCTAGCACCAAGCCCGGCAGCCCGTCACCTTCTGCGTGTACGAGTCGATACGCATTCGTTTCGGTATTGTCAGTCAAGCCAAGTGTATGGCGTATATCGTAAGCGGCTTGTATTTTCTTTGTCCAAAAATCCGTATCCACCGAAGTTTTTTCAAAAGAAAATACGCGCACTGCAATACTTCCATTATTGTAATGTCCCGTCGCAAGATAATTGTCATTCGAATCATAGACTTCTACTATGTCGCCGTTATTCACTTCGCCTTCTATCTTGTAAATTGCTCCCGAAAATACCCAGTGATGCCAACGCCTTAAGGCGGCATCTTTTCGGTGTTTTAATATAATTTTTGTCAACATAATTTTTTTGTTAATGGTGATTAGTGATTGGTGACTGGTGATTAGTGATTGGTGATTAGTGATTAGTCAATCAGGGGGAACGAAAAGTCGTTTTTATAATATGTTTTTAAAGTTGAGGGGAAAGCGTGAGTCGGCGGACATTTTGAAAATGTCAGGCGACAGTATTTGCTCACTATTCAATGATAATCAATTATTTACAAAGTAGAAATTACTTAATTTATTTAAAAAAATTTAAATCAAAATGTAAATATATCTCGCCTGACATTTTGAAAATGTCCGCCGAGTAGGCTTTCTTAAAAACTTAAAAATTAATATATTACGCATTATGAAAACGACTTTTCGTTCGCCCTGATTAGTCAATACAGGATTTTGCTTCGCAAAATCTACTGAAAAACCAGTCACCAATCACCAATCACCGGTCACCAGTCACCAATCACCAATCACCAGTCACCAATCACCAATCACCACCTAATTTTCCACTTTCACCTATTTCTTCTTCATTATAGAAAAAATAGCTTTAGGGTTTTCCTTTAATGTACCTTGATACTCTGTTTTATACGAATCAATAATTTCAAACCTGTCTTCAAAATAAACCCTTATCTCTTCTAATGTGAACTGGAACGGTCCTCCGGTAATCGTTGGATTTTTTTTATTGAAACATTTGAGAAACAAACTGCCATTTGATGGAAGAAGATTGGCTACTGTATCAACATACACCGCTCTCTTATTTGGGTCAATGCAGTGAAAACATCCTCTGTCAAAAATATAATCAAATTCACGATTCAATTTAGAATTCACAATGTCATCTTGAATATACTCAACCTTGTCAAATAATTTTGAAGACTTGCTAATCGCATGACTTGAAATATCTGTTCCGGTGACCGTAAATCCTATTTTTGCCAATTCATTAGCCTGATTCCCTGCGCCACTTCCGAGGTCTAAAAAAGTACCGGAGTTCAATTTTTCTTTTGACAAATAAATTTCCAAATCTGCATCAAGTTTATCATGATACCAACCCATCTTTTCCAGAGGAATTTCCTCATAAATTTTTTCCCAATCAAAGTGTCCGCGTTCTGCCATTCTGTGTTTGTGTTCAAATTGTGCAAGCTCATTTTAAAATGCACGCATTGAAAATTTCATTTTGAAAAAGGTTAAAAAACGGACAAAAGTATATTTTTTTTCGCGCAATACCACTAAATGTTCTTATATTGCCGTTTTTTAAAATTAAACCTTATACATGTATATTAACAAACTCATACAAACTGCAATTATTATTACCCTTAGTGCCTTGCTTTTTTCCGCATGTAAATCAGACGACAATAGCGAAGCACTCATCAGCGACCCACGTGGAGAGATTATGTCCAGCGAACTTGTGCAATCATATAACATAGCTCAAGTTGATTCTCTTATTGAGTCATACAATTCAGCTGAAATATCCATCCTTCCCAGAAACTACGCTGTCGAAATACACAACATCATATACCAGACCATTGATGCTCATGGCGAACCTACAATAGCTTCTGGTGCATTCGTCATTCCAGCCATCGACAAACCCAAAGCCCTCATCTCTTATCAACACGGTACGGTCATCAAAAAAGACGACGTACCCAGTAGAGGTTCACAAGAATTACTCATTGGCATTATATACGCCTCCAATTCCGGTGTAGCCGTATCTATGCCCGACTACCTCGGACTCGGCGACTCTCCCGGTAGGCACCCTTATGTACACGGACCCTCACAAGCCACTGCTTCAGTCGATATGATCAGAGCCAGCAAGCGACTTGCCAAGTCAATTAATGTACCACTCAACGACAAACTCCTTCTATTCGGTTATTCGCAAGGCGGACACGCTACTATGGCACTCACCAAAGCAATCGAAGAAGAACACAGCGATGAATTTACCCTCACCGCATCTGCACCTATGGCAGGACCTTACGATATGTCCGGCGTTCAATCAGCACCATTTACCGCACAGGTCGCATACTCTAACCCCTACTACCTGCCTTACCTTTTATTATCCTACAATGAGGCTTATGGTCTTTACGACAACTACTCTGATTTCCTAAGAGCACCTTACGATACCACGCTTCCACCACTCTTCGACGGCACAAATGGTGGCGGTGTCATTAATAGTGCGATGCCTCCCATCCCCAGCCATATTATCAGAGAAGATATCATCGAAGACTTCAAATTCAATTACAAACATCCATTCAGAGTTGCATTACAAGCCAATGACCTATGGAACTGGAAACCCGAAGTCCCCATGCACCTCTGCCAATGCAGACAAGACACACAAGTATTTTACGAAAACGCTGAAGTCGCCTATAGAACCTTCAAAGAACTTGGCACAGAGGACGTTAAGTTAGTTGCATTCGACGGAGATCATGCTGACTGCGTACTGCCTTGCTTCTTAGACGCACTCCAATGGTTCAACGGGTTTTATTAAAAATAACAATCTATCACATAATCAAGATTCGCTAAGGAACGCGAAAAGAGAAGCCTTTTGGCTTCTCTTTTTTTTTGTTTTTTTTTGTTAAAAACGCTTGCCTATCCACGCCCACGTCCAACCAAATACCTTGTATTTCACATTCTCATTTTGGGGCCTATTTCCCTATACGCCACCATTACTTTATCCCGCCCTTCGCGCTTTCGTTTAAATGAGAGGCACGATAGAATGTTGCCTCCCTCCTACTTTGACAAACTACTTTTTCCGATATTCATCCCCTCAAAATAGCTTTAAAATAACTTTAACTAAAAACTTAGTTGAAAAGTCAAAAATTTATGTATCTTTGCATCATACTTGTTCGAACAATATTATTATTCAACATGGAGCGCAGTCAAAAATGCTCCTATTATTTCACTCAAAAAGTATTTAACTTATGAAAAAATTATTGCTTTGTTCACTCATGTTTTGCATCGCACTTACAGCTTTCGGTCAAGACAAACAAAAAAGAAAAAAACGAAAGAAAGCTGCCAAAGTCGAGCAATTGAACATCACAACTCCCAAAGTCACTCCCGTAAATGATGTGGTCAATACAGAAGCTATCCCCACAGATGTAGCCGTAATGACCTTCACCGAAGAACTTTACGAATTCGGCACCATCAAATCGGGCGAAGTTGTAAAACACACCTTCAAATTTACTAATACAGGTACCGTTCCCCTCGTAATAGAAAACGCCAAATCAACCTGCGGTTGCACCGTACCACAATATCCGCGTGAAGCTATTTTGCCCGGAGAAAGTGGCGAGATAGCCGTCAAATTTAACTCCAAAAACAAACATGGCAAACAGCGAAAACCTGTCAATATCACAGCCAACACTCATCCCAAATTAACCACCGTTTACATAAACGGCAAAGTCGAAAAAGCAACAGAATAAAAGATTAACACACTTTATTTTGGAGGGTTACATGTTTTCATGTAGCCCTTTTTTGATTACAGCTATTTTCATACAAAAAATAATGCCCTCGGAAAAGCACCTCAACGATTTTTTTCGTACCTTTGCACTCTTTTTGAGCCTTATTCTTCAAAAAAGAAGATATAATTAATCTAAAGTGGCGAAGCCACTACCATTGTTAGATTGTTTCACTACGCTAATTGTCAAATTGTTATTACGTTTTTTGCTACGTAAAAAAAACATTCAACCATCAAACAATTAGCATAGCGAAACAATCCAACAATAACAAATATTAGTCTAATCCTAAACTTTTGTCAAAAACCGACAAGAGTTTATGATTAAGACCTAATCAATTAATCACTCATACATGCTGACAGTAGATAACTTAGGTTTACAATTTGGAAAAAGGGTTTTATTCGATGAAGTCAACCTGAAATTTACGGGTGGCAATTGCTACGGTGTCATTGGTGCCAATGGTGCGGGTAAATCCACTTTCTTAAAAATATTATCGGGCGAGATAGACGCTACAAATGGTGCTGTATCCATACAGCCAGGCAAGCGTATGGCAGTTTTGAAACAGGATCACTTTGAGTTTGATAATGAGGTTGTTTTGAACACCGTCATTATGGGACACAAGGAGATGTATGACATTATGGTTGAGAAAAACGCCATATATGAAAACCCTGACGCGACCGAAGCAGAAGGTTTACATGCTGCTGAGTTGGAAGATAAATTTGGTGAGATGGGCGGTTGGATGGCAGAGACCGATGCAGCAGAACTCCTCAGTCACATGGGGATTCGTGAAAATTTGCATTATAAGCAAATGAACGAATTGAGTGGTAAAGAAAAAGTAAAAGTCCTTCTGGCACAGGCACTCTTCGGCAATCCTGACATCTTGCTCCTTGATGAGCCTACCAACGATTTGGATGCTGTAACTGCAACGTGGTTATCGGATTTTTTGGCGGATTTTCCTAATACGGTTATCGTTGTTTCGCACGACAGATATTTCTTGGATATGGTCTGTACACACATCGTAGATGTGGATTTTGGCGAAATCAATCTTTCGACCGGTAACTATACATTTTGGTACGAAACCAGTCAAATGGTCGCGCGTCAGATGGCAAATAAAAACAAAAAGACTGCCCAGAAACGTGAAGAACTCATGGCATTTATCTCGCGCTTTAGTGCCAATGCCTCCAAATCGCGCCAAGCAACAAGTCGTAAGAAGGCATTAGAGAAATTGAATTTGGAAGACATACGACCTTCCAGTCGCAAATATCCTTTTATTCATTTCAAAGTCGAGCGTGAAGTGGGTGACCAAATCTTACACGTCGAAAACCTCAGTAAGAGTTTGCCTAATGGCGATTTACTTTTCGGCGATGTCAATTTTACCATGAATAAAGGCGATAAAATCGCCCTTGTTTGTCGCAACCCAATGGCACTGACCGCCTTCTTCAATATCCTTGCCGAAGAAATCACACCCGATACCGGACACTTTGAATGGGGACAAACCATCACTTCCGAATACCTCCCCAACGATAACGAACAGTACTTTACAGAAGAACAAGGCAATTTGACTTTGATAGATTGGCTACGCCAATATTCAAAAGAAAAAGACGAGCAATTTATACGTGGCTTTTTGGGTAGAATGTTGTTTTCAGGAGAAGAAGTCAACAAGATGGCAGAGGTGCTTTCTGGTGGAGAAAAAGTACGTTGTATGCTCTCCAAAATCATGCTCCAACATCCCAATTTCTTACTCTTAGATGAGCCGACGAATCACCTTGATTTGGAGTCAATTACCGTTCTCAATAAAGGGATGGACGAATTCAAAGGCAACCTGATTTTTACCTCGCATGACCACCAGTTGATGGAGACCGTCGGCAATCGAATCATCGAAATCACGCCCAACGGTATCATTGACCAATTGATGACTTTCGATGAATTTTTACGTTCGGAAAAAGTGAAAAAGCAACGCGAGCAGTTGTATAATGCAGTGGCGGTTTAATACATTCCAAAATATAAAATATAAAAGGGTGTAGCGTGAAAAAATATTCGCTATACCCTTTTGTGTTTTAACTGTCTAAATTAAGTTGTATATTTACAAGACTTTTTAATCTGTAAATCACTATTAATGAAGATTCACTCGGTTAAATATTATGATAAAAACAGGGAATGGGGTTACGATACTATTCATTTTTCTGATTTGACTTTGTTGGTTGGGGTTTCGGGGGCTGGGAAGACGCAGATTCTTCGTTCTTTGGTGAATTTGAAAAATATTGTCATGCGTCCTTTTGGTGGTATAGTTGGAGTGAGTTGGGAAGTCTCCTTTTCTAATGATGGCTTTGAATATCTTTGGGTGGGTAATTACGAACCTGTTAATAGTAAATTTAGAGCAAAACTCAATGAAGAAACTCTTTACTTGCACAAGAACGAAATCGTGAAAAGAAGTGAAGGGGAAATATTTTTTGAGGGTAAAAAAATGCCTAAACTTTCGCAAGACTATAGTTTAATCGGTATTTTTAAAGAGGAAGAAAAGATAAAAAAGGCATATGAAGGATTTGAAAAAATAAGGCTTAGAGACGACCCTGAAGCGGAAAGTGAGAACCACTCTTATGGTTTTTCCGATATGAAAGGGCTCAAAACATTAGAGGATGTTAAAGGTAGTGATTCAGACACGCTCACGAAACTATATTATCTTTCTATAAATCAAAAAGAGACATTTGATGTTATCAAAGAAAAATTCATAGAAATTTTCCCCCAAGTAATAGATGTTGGAATAGAGAGAGAGTTCGTTGATTATGATTACACCGTCGAATTTTCTTATGACCAAATAGAAATCTATATAAAAGAAAAAGGTGTCAAGCGTTGGATTCACCAAGACCGAATCTCCTCTGGTATGCTCCGAACTTTCCTTCATATCAGTGAAATGTATCTCCTAAAAAATGGTTCTGTCGTACTTATAGACGAGTTCGAAAACAGCTTAGGAACTAACTGTATCAACGCATTGGCAGAGGATTTAATGTTTGAAAATAACAATACACAATTCATCATCACGAGTCACCATCCTTACATTATCAATCAAATTCCTTACGAATATTGGAAGATAGTCACGCGGGAAAATGGCAAGATAGTTACTTACGATGCCGAAGAATTTAACCTTGGCGAATCGCACCACGAAAGGTTTATGAATTTAATAAATTTGCCTAAGTACAAAAAAGGTATCGTCCACGCCTAACTTTCTATCAACCATGAATTTATACATCATCGTAGAAGGCGAGACGGAACTGCAAGTTTATCAAAAATGGTTGGACTATACCTTACCTCAACTCTCACAAGTAGAAGATTATAGGGAAGTCAGCGAAAATAATTATTACATCTTTTCCGGTGGTGGTATTGCTTCCATGTACAATCATATTGTTAATGCAATTAAAGACATTAATGCAGTAAAAAAATACACATATTTTATAATTTGCATTGATAGTGAAGAAATATCGGTAGCGCGAAGAAAGGAGAAAGTATTGGAATTTATCAAGGAAAAAAGCGTTGTGCTGAACGAGTCTTGCGTTTTGAAATTTGTTGTTCAACACCGCTGTATTGAGACTTGGTTTCTTGGCAATCGAAAGGTATATAAAAGGAATCCGCAGGGCGAAAAATTCAAAGCATATTTAGCCTTTTATAATGTTGAAACCCATGACCCTGAATTGATGAAAAAATATGAAGGTTTTAAGTTGACCGCTCGTTTTCATCAAAGTTATTTGCGAGAAATGCTCAAAGAACACAAACACATCAAATACACAAAATCAAGACCCGAAGAAGTCATGAAAGAGACCTACTTCAATCAAATTGTAAAAAGAGTGGAAGCCGAACCCACTCACCTCAATAGCTTCACTGATTTTTTGACGCTCCTTGAAGAAATCAAGGAAAAACTGTAACTCTTTTTCCATGAAAATTCCTATCATCATACTCAATTGGAACGGTATTGAAGATACATTAGAATGTATGAAGTCGCTATTTGCACAGACTTATACTGACTTCAAAGTGTATCTCTTAGATAACGGTTCAGAGGGAAATGATGTAGAGATATTGAAGGAAAAATATGGACAAGATAAGCGCATTGAGTTAATATTAGAATCTAAAAATCATGGTTTTACACTTGGAAATAATTTAATACTCGAAAAATACATCCTACCAAATCCCGACTACCATTACGTCATTCTGCTGAATAATGATACGACTGTCCCACCGGATTGGTTGGCAGAACTCACCAACAGCGTGCAGACCCATCAAGCCGACATGATAGCCTGCAAAATGGTCAATTATTACAACCGTCAACGTATGGATAATGCCGGTCACAAAATGCTTAACACGGCAGAAGTCATCCCGCTCGGCTATGCAGATTCGGTCGATGAATGGGACACTCCTCATGAAAATATGGGTGCCTGTGCAGGCGCGGCTTTATACGCTGTGCCGATGTTGCGCGAGATTGGTATTTTTGATGATTATTTTAATACGGGTTACGAAGATGCGGAACTTGGTATGCGGGCTAATATTCTGGGTTACAAAAGCATTTATGAACCTTCTGCCATTGTGTATCACAAAGAAAGCCAATCAGTTAGCAAAATAATGAATTACGAATATCTACTCAAAATTCAACTCAATATTTTCTACTCTTACTTCAAATTAATGCCGACCGCCTCTCTCCTACTCAACCTCCCTTCTTTACTTTTCAAATACTTGATGATACTGATCATTGATGTGATTTTTATTCGTCCGAAGTTTTTAAAAATCATGCTCCACGCGATGTATCGCACCCTATTTACAGAACGAAAAAAAATACTCACCGCACGCCGTCAATTCTTCTCCAACCATCAGCCCATTTCCACATTCAAGCTGCAAAAAAAGATGGAATTTTTCCTCTGGTTTGACATCAAACGATTTGTCAAATATGTCATTTTGCGTCGTAAGACGGAGTTTGAGAGGTATTGATATTTTAAAATATAAAAGGTTATCGAAAACAGTTTCTAAATAAAACTTTTGGTTACTTGAATATAAAGTGGACGGATTTTTGAAGATTTTGAATATCATATAAGGTTTAAATCAATTCAAATGAAGTTAACGTTATCACTTTTAGCTCTATTTTTATCTGTTCATGTATCTGCACAGGATTTAAAGTATATCCCTGATGTCAATCTTAGAAATGCATTGACTGAACAAGGTTTTACTGTAAATGATTCTCTGCATTTAGGAAAAGTAAAACGAATCGTACATTTAAAACTTCAACAAAGAGAGATAGAAAATTTGGATGGATTACAATATTTTGAAAGCGTTTCGCGCCTCATAATATTTGAAAATAAAATTAAGAACCTTAATTATTTACCACCAAATCTTGAATTTTTATTGTGTGATGACAATGAGATTAGTATTATTGACAGCCTTCCTAATTCTTTAGAATATATAAGTTTTTGTAATAACAAAATAAACTACTTTCCTAAGCTACCTGAGAATTTGGAATTTATAAATTATGCCCAAAACCCCATACCTTTTGACAATATACCTACTGATTATCAGGGACTTAGCTGTGATAATTATGGACAAAATTGCCTACCGTACAAATTTATAAAATGGAATATTTTTGATGCAAACACGAAAAAAATATCTCAAAAAATCACAAGAATGAGAGTAAGTTTGGAATCAAAAACTACAGGTGGCATCATAGGTGCTCGAAAAGAAGCTGAAATTTTGGATTTTAAAATTGTAGGCTCAAAACTCGTTTCGGGAACTTCGCGATTGATAAAAAGCAAAGGAATTCATAGAGATACGGCTTATTCCGATAAAAAATATATCGTTCAAATATCTGAATTGAAGAAAATACTTAATGATATTTATAATGAAAAAATGTCTTTTAAACTCCCATTGAAGGGAAACGACGTATTGATAGACCTTAGTAATAAGAAAAATGGAGGGGCACTTAGATGGTGTAGTGAAGAACATCCTACACGCTACAAATTGCACTATATTTTTTATGTCGGAGAGGATATTCATGAAATCACCTACAACTTCGAGAGTTGTTTAAATAATGGACTATATCTTTACCAAACATATAAAACAATGGGGTACATGAGTATAAAAACAACATTAGAATGGTTTTACATGTACAAACTTACTAATCTCATACTTCCGAATCATGAATTAACGGAAGAGTTCTTCAGTGAAGAAGATTTACAATATTCAATAAAACACATTGAGTGAGTATCAAAAAAGGGCTACCAAAGGTAGCCCTTTTTTTCTCATCCACCGTCAAGCGCAGCGTCCGTCAGCCGTCTTTCGTTCTTCCTCAAAACCCATTCACGCCGTTCACTGTCGTATATTTAAATGATAATTTTTTATCAGGATAAATGTATTTGAAAGCTGACTGCACCGCCATAGTTCCTTCATGGAAACCACAGAGAATCAGCTTCAATTTGCCCGGATATGTATTAATATCGCCAATCGCATAAATACCCGGTACGCCCGTGCTGTAATCGCGGGTATCGACTTCGATAGCATTTTTGGTGATGCTCAAATTCCAATCGGCGATAGGTCCGAGCTTTGGAGACAATCCAAAAAGTGGTACAAAATGGTCGGTAGGTTTTTGGAAAGTACCTTCCGTTTTATGTTTTATCGTGACTTCATTGAGTACACCGTTGCCGTTTACGCCGATGACTTCTGCATTGGTAATCAGCTTGATACGTCCCGATTCGTTGAGTTCGATGACCTTCTCTACCGAGTCGAGCGCACCTCTAAAACTCTCGCGTCGGTGTACGAGTGTCACTTCCTTCGCCACATCTGCCAAGAATATCGTCCAGTCGAGTGCAGAGTCACCACCACCAGCGATGACAACACTTTTATCGCGATATACTTCCGGGTCTTTAATGATGTAGTCAATGCCTTTTTTCTCAAAATTGGCGATGTTCGGAATCGGCGGCTTGCGCGGCTCAAAGCAGCCCAAACCACCCGCTATCACAATGACAGGCGCAGTAATGTCATTGCCGTCCGTAGTCGTAATTTTGTATTTGCCGTTGTCGAGTTGTTCGAGAGCTTCGGCGCGTTCACCGAGCGTGAATGTCGGCTTAAATGGCGCGATTTGCTCCATCAGATTTTCGACCAATTCACCCGCCAAAATAGTAGGAAAACCGGGAATATCATATATCGGTTTTTTCGGATATATTTCAGTCAACTGACCGCCCGATTGCGGCAGTGAATCAATAAGGTGACAACGCAATTTCAGCAAACCCGCCTCAAATACGGTAAACAATCCGCAAGGACCTGCGCCCACTATGATGATGTCTGTTTCTATCATTTTTAAGTAGTACCGGCTGCTTTAGCTGCCGTTTTTATTTAATTAAAATACTGATTATCAATTTTTTATAAAAAACAATTCGATTATAAAATAACCAAATCAACTTCTTCGATTTTCGTCTGCCGTCCACCCTTAGCCGTCCGTCGTTCACCGTCAAGCGTATGAAGTCCACACTCCGTTTTCGACTGTCCTGCCCAGCGCCCTTCACGGTCATAACCACAACTTGTACAATGTGTACAGCCCACAGAACCATAACCTTGTGCTTTCAAAGGATGTGGTGGTAAATATAGGCTTTTAATATAAAATTGCACTTCCAATTCGCTATAATCTGCCAGTGGCATAAACTTCAATTTGTTGTGTACAATTTGAAAAATATCAAAATCCTTTCGCGTATCTGTCTGCGTATTCATCACCCCTGCCATCCACACATTATAATCGTCCAACACCGAATTGAGCGTTGCTACTTTATTAACACCACAGCATAGGTCAGGGTTCGATTTATAGGTTTTTTCTTCTCTTGTAATCGCGTGAGAAGTTGGGTCAGGTCGCGCCTCAATCACTTCTAAAGTAAAATCTCGTGCAATGTCATTTTTGTATTTTATCGTTTCCTCAAACAAATAATTCGTATTAATGAAATGTACTTTTTGCCGTCGATTTACCTTGCTAATCAAATGCAATAAATACACCGAATTTGTTCCAAAAGAAGAGGTCAACAATACTTTTTCCGCATCAAACATCCGGTAAAATTCGCGTATCCTTTCCTCTGCCAACATGGGTTTGAATGCCTCGTTTAATGCCTTTATATTCATTTTTATGTGCTGATGTTTGTATGTGCTGACGTGCTGACGTTCCGATGTACATACATCAGCACATCAGTACCTCAGCACATTAGAGCAAACTCTTCGTTATTTCATTCATTCTCTTTACTTTATACTCGAAATCATCTTTGAGACCATCGCGTATAGTGCGAAGATTATTTAGGATTTGTGGAATATCATCGGGCAATACTTCCTCGAACAATTGTCTCATTCGCTTCGCAAATGTGGGTGATTTTCCATTGGTGGAAATCGCAATTTTGAGGTTGCCTTTCGTGACAATGCCTCCAAGATAGAAATCGCACAAATCGGGTGTGTCAGCTACATTGACCAAAATGCCGAGTGCCTTTCCATCACTCCTGACTTCACGATTCAATTCCTCAAAACAAGTGGCGGCAATAATCAAATTTTTGCCAATTACATCCGTTGGTTCGTAAGCTTTTTGAATGAAAGTCACGCTTGAATGTTGGGCGATGAGTTCGGCAACTTCGGGTTTTGCCCATGTAGCGACAACGGTTACATTGGCATCGGGGCTACTTTTGAGCATGAAGCCCAATTTTTCCAAACCCACTTCACCTGCACCGACTATCAGCACTTCTATTTTGTGTAATTTTATGAAAATAGGGTATAAAGGATTTTGCTGTGACGTAAAACGATTTTGCAAATCGTTCTCTCGCGTTAATGTATTTTCTTGTACAATCATTTTTTTCGTATTTTTGTCCTGTACTGACGACTTTAGCCGTCAAGTGAATTGCATTAAAATTTTTAATTACTTATAAAAAACACTTATAAATTTGTCCTTACTTCCTACGACGGCTAAACAGGCTGACCGCGAATACCGTACCGACGACTCTATCCGTCGCAGAGCGTAAAAGTATATTTATAAATAATTGAATTTTATTTATTTAAAAATTAAAATAAAATTCACTTGACGGCTAAAGTCGTCAGTACAGAGTTTGCGGTCAGCCTGTAAAGTCGTCGGTACGGGAATGGCACGTTACGCTACGGCGGTTTGCAAAATCGCGTTGCGTATTGCAAAATCAGGATGCAAGCCGACCACCTCACCAATCACAATAATCGCAGGCGTTCCAATGCCTTCATTATGAGCAATTTCGGCGATATTATGTACTTGCCCTATCACAATTTTTTCATTGGGCAATGAACCATTTTGAATGAGCATTGCAGGTGTTTCGGATTTGCCGTAGGCGGAAAAAAGCATGGCAATTTGCTCCAGCTTTTTACGTCCCATCAAGATGACCGCCGTAGTATTTGCCTGTGCTGCAAGGGCTACATCTTTCGATAATTCGCCAAATCGCGTAGTGGCTGTCACCACCCAAAAACTATCATTCACGCCTCTACAAGTCAAAGGAACTTGTTGGAGTGCCGTCAGTGAGGTCGCACTCGAAATACCCGGTATTACCCTAACTTCAATGCCTACCTTTCGGACTTCTTCCAGTTCCTCATATCCACGTCCGAAAATAAATGAATCACCACCTTTTAAACGTACAACATGACCATATTCCTGAGCATATTCGACTATCATTTGACTGATAATCTCTTGTGGGAAACGGTGTTTATTCGCACGTTTTCCCACAAACACTTTTAAAGTATGGTCAGGCGTGTAATCCAAAATTTCTTTATTCACGAGAGCATCGTATAAGACTACATCTGCTTTACCAAGTGCTTTTAATGCCTTGATAGTCAGCAAGTCAGGGTCACCCGGACCCGCGCCTACGAGGGTAACGCGTGGTGTTGGCGCGTTGCGATTGTATGTTGGTGTTGTATTTATTTTTAATAATTTCATTGTTCAATATTTTGAGCCACGTAGCGCGGTGCTTCTATCCCGCGCCTCGCGTATGCCAAACTAACGTGGAACGAGCTAGAAGCATGTTCTACGGACGCAGACTGGAAGTACCGCGCTACGTTACGCTTTATAGTGTTCTTGAATAACCTCTTTGTTCATCTGCGTAGTATCTTTCGTAATTTGTAAACGACGAATGGCTTGCACATTTCCGAGAAATTCGGCGGCATCTTGGTAGTATTTTTCTGCGAATGTTTTGTCTGGTTGGTTATTTTTTAAACGCAATACATGTTCGACAAAATCGCGATTGAATATCGTTTTGCCTGTTTTTACAAAATGCTTATCAAAATCCTTTAGGATATTGATTTGCGTATTACATTTTATATCTTCACTGAGCAACAAGGCTTTAGCACCCACCACGAAGGCATTATATGAATTGTAAATGGCATCTGCCCATTGTTCGGCTTTGAGGGCTTCTTTGGAAGCTTCGTGTTTTTCATTGGCATCGGCGATAATCGAACCAATGACATCTACCATGACACCCGCACATTCTCCAACTCCAATTTCGGGTGTAAAATGAACCGACTTACCCCAATCAAAATAAATATCTTCGGTGATGTCGTCCACATTCGCAAAGGGTTTGAGGAGATTGTAGAAATATTTTTTGCCCAATCGCCAATAAAAGGCTTGGAAGGTTTCGTTATCGTTTTCTCTTTCTGCTAAGTAATTATCCAATAAATGCGCGACCATCGCTGGTGTATGTTTGGTGGGTATTTTAATTACTTTTTCTCCGATAAATCCCTTGCCACTCGCATCCAATCCGCCACCGAGTACAACTTGCATGGCAGGTATCACATAAGGTTTTTTCTTAATCGAACTTCCATGAAAACCTATCTGCCCGATCATGTGCTGGCCACAGGCGTTCATACAGCCGCTGATTTTGATTTTGATGTCTGTATTACCGACCAATTCGGGGTAATCTTCATCAATTAGATGTTCTAAAACTGCCGTTAAATTGGTGCTGTCTGTCACTGCGAGATTACAAGTATCCGAACCGGGGCAAGCGGTAATGTCTGAGATGCTATCGAAGCCAGGATTGGCGAGTTCTGCCTCATCTAAGGCTTGGTAAATATGCGGTAAAGCGGCTGCACTCACAAAACGCAGGAGGAAACCTTGATTGACGGTAATTCGAATATCGTCGGCAGCGTATTTTTTGACAATGGCAGCAAATTTACGGGCTTTTGGCGCAAGTATATTTCCAAGTGGTAGGCGGATTTGAACAGCATGAAAGCCTTTTTGTTTTTGTTCAAAAGTGTTGGTAGTCAGCCATTTATTGTATTTTTCTTTATCTTCTACTTCAATTGATTCAAGATTGGAAGTATCGGAAAGGACGGTACGACTGGCACTCAAAATCAAGCCTGAAGGCGTGTAGCCATTCGGCATTTTTTCATTGTGATTAATCGCTTGAAATAAAGAATCATCTACTTTGAAAGCCTTGCTTTTGAGGGTTAATTTTTCTTCTTCTACCAGTTGCATAAATTTCTCCAAACCCAATCCGCGTTTGTCATTTATCAGAAATTTCATGCGGGCTTTAAACCGTTTTTCGCGCTCGCCGTAGCGGTCAAATACACGAATGACGGCTTCTGTCAGTGGGATGATTTTATCAGCTTCAAGAAACTCATAAATCGGCTGTGCGAAAAAAGGCTGTGCGCCCAATCCGCCACCAATGACGACTTTAAAACCACGTTCTTCTTCACCGTTTTCATTAGTACGGATGCGTGGAATAAAACCTAAATCGTGGAAATACGTAAACGCCGAGTCGGAATCACTTGATGAGAATGCCATTTTGAATTTTCGCCCCATTTCCTGACTAATCGGATTGCGGAGAAAGTAGTGCGACGCAGCATGTGCGTAAGGTGAAATATCGAACAATTCGTTGGGGTCAATACCTGCCTGCGCCGAACCGGTGATGGTACGGACGGTGTTGCCGCAAGCCTCGCGTGCAGTGATGCCCGCCTCTTCGAGTTCGACCCAAATCGCAGGTGAATCATCGACTTTGATGTGGTGCATTTGGATGTTTTGGCGCGTGGTAGCGTGGAGGTTGCCATTGGTGTATTTTTCGGCGATATCTGCCATGCGGACGAGTTGGTCAGCGGTGATGCGTCCGAAGGGAATTTTAATCCGTAACATCTGTACGCCTACCTGACGCTGCCCATACACACCGCGTGTGAGGCGATAGGCGCGAAATTTTTCTTCAGGCATCTGTCCGGTTTTGAAGCGTTGGATTTTGTCTTCCAATTCACGGATGTCTTTGTGGACGGTGGCTGAAAGCTTGTCAGGTATTGTTATCATAATTTTATATTTTTATTCGTCCCCATTTGTAAGGACAGGGTATGCCCTATCCCTACAAATGATTTTTTACAAAAAAAAATGCCTTTCTGAACTTTACATCAGAAAGGCGTTTTGAATATTTTTATTGATAAAAAAATTAATTCACAACATGGCTGTGCCTCCTGATGTCATTTTGACAACAACAGCAGCAGCAACAACAACATATTGTAAATTGATATTTCATTTTCTCTTAATTACTGCGAGCTGGAAGCTCGCGTTACGAAAAAAGCCTTTCTGATTTTTACATCAGAAAGGCTTTTTAAATTTGTATTATATTTTGAATATATATATAAGCATTTTGATGTTTTATGAATGATTCATACAACAACAGCAACAACAAATATATACAGTACAATTTTTCATTTTTATTATTATTTCTACTGCAAAGCTAAATTTAATTATTGACTTGTGCAAGATTAATTTTGTTAAGATAAATCAACACAACCTATAATCAATTAACTATCAATGATTTAGAAAGAAAAATTTTATTCAAAAAATAAATCCAATGTCGGTTTAGAGACATCTTTCGACAGAATGTATCTTAAAACTCGAAACCTGCTGCAATAGTAACACCTCTTGTTTTCATGACAGGAGTTGTGTCGTTACTATTATCTGCATCGTCGTCAAGCAAGTTATTTATGCCAAGTCCATAACGAAGATTGACCAATACTTTTCCAAATACTGCACCGACACCGATATTTGCGCCGTAGTCCACTCTTTTTGCGTATTCATCGCTGTTTTTGTTGTCGAATGAAATATCCGCAGAACTTTCCAAGGGTCCTTCAAGTGAAGGGTCTTCTACAACAAACTTTTTCTTACCACTCAATGCGATACCCGCAAAAGGTCCGGCTTCGACGAAAAAGCGTGTTTCATTACCGAAGTAATATTTCGCAAGAACAGGTATTTCGAGGTAGTTCATACGAGTTTTTTCTTCAACAGAACGCCCGATTGCTGGTTTTTCATAGGTTCTAACACCTCCTTTTTGAATGAAAGAAACCTCCGGTTGAATGGCGAAGTCATCTGTAATTCTAAGTGGCAGATATAGCCCGACTGTAGGTCCCAAAATGGTGGCATTTTTGATGCTTTCGATGTCCTGTTGGTCACCTTCAAGAACTGTTGATGCGAGGTTGATACCAGCTCTCACTCCAATTCCTACCTGTGCTTGAAGTGTTGAAAAACTGAGTGCTGCCAATAGCAGCGTCATGAAAACTAACTTTGAGTTGTTCATAAAAATTGTTTAATTAAAAAAATGGCAATGCCCTTATACAAAAGCATTAATATGGTCGGATGAATGATAAGAATTTAGGTCTTATCTAAATCTATGCCAAAAACACGAATTTGATATTATACAGAACTTATTTTGTAGGGCTACATTTGCCGTATTTTTAATTTTTTCTTTCTTCAAATCAACGCTCTACTTGACGTTTTAAAAGATTTGTAATCAATTGATTATCAAAGACAAAAAAGAAAAATAGGTTCAACTCTATATTTTACGGGAATCGTATATGTGTTAATTTTTTGGGAGATATGCTTACTCGTCGGACATTTTTAAAATGTCAGACGAGAAGTTTTCCCTTTATTATTTTAAAATATTTTTATTTTCAATTATATAAAATGCTGTTGTTTAATAAAATATAAAACGCTGTCGTCTGACATTTTGTAGATGTCCGACGACTTGTACTGCCACCAAAACTATTATTCAAGAACAAATTTCAGCACTTTTTAATAAATAAATAATTATCAAATATTATTCCCGTAGAATGTGAAGTTGAGCCGAAAAATATTAGTCTTATTTTTTAGATCGCGCTTCTAAAACCGCTTCTATATCCTCTAACTTAAAGCCTTTAGCTTTGAGTAAAATTAACAAATGATAACAGAGGTCGGCAGCTTCATTTTTGAATAGATCAGCATTATCATCTTTGGCTTCGATGACGAGTTCTACGGCTTCTTCGCCGACTTTTTGAGCGACCTTGTTTATACCTCTTCGATACAATTTATTAGTATATGAATCTTCTGAATTTTCATCAATGCGAGTGTGTATTGTTTGTTCTAATTCGTATAAAAAACCCTTTGAAGTTTCTTCTTTGAAACAGGAAGTTGTGCCTGTGTGACAGGTTGGTCCTTTGGGCAGTGCTTTGATTAGAATGGTATCATTGTCGCAGTCGATTTGAATGTCTTTTACTGTTAAATAATTGCCGGAAGTTTCGCCTTTTGTCCATAAGCGATTTTTACTTCTGCTAAAAAAAGTAACCCGTCCTTCTTTTTGTGTTTTTTCATAAGCTTCTTCATTCATATAACCTAACATCAGTACTTGTAAAGTATTGTTATCCTGTATAATAACAGGCACTAATCCATCTCCTTTTTCAAAATCTATTGACATCGTACAGCTATGTTTTTATTGTTTAAATATTGTTTTAAATCCGGTATAGCGATTTCTCCGTAATGAAAAATACTCGCTGCGAGTCCTGCGCTTGCGTCCGTCTGCTCGAATAAGGTTTGGAAGTGCAGCATCTCTCCTGCCCCACCGGATGCGATGATGGGAATATTGACCGCACGGCTTATCTCAGCCGTAATGTCTAAGGCAAAACCTGCTTTTGTACCATCATTATTCATGGAAGTCAAAAGTATTTCACCAGCACCCAAAACCTCCGCTTGTATAGCCCAATCAACCGCTTTGAGAGGAGTCGCTTTTTTGCCGCCGTGAATAAAGACTTTCCATGTGCCGTTTTCGTATTTGGTATCAATCGCGAGTACGACGCATTGACTGCCAAATTCACGCGCAATTTCGCTAATTAATTGCGGATTTTTGACTGCCGAAGAGTTGATGCTGACTTTGTCTGCTCCGGCTTTTATGAGATTGGTAACATCATTTAATGTACTAATCCCGCCGCCAACAGTGAAAGGAATATTAATCTCGGCAGCTATGCGTTCGACGAGGTCGGTGAGGGTTTTTCGTCGTTCTATGGTAGCGGTAATATCCAAAAAAATGAGTTCATCTGCGCCTTGTTCGACGTATTTCTTTGCTAATTCTATCGGGTCGCCTGCATCTCGCAATTCTACGAAGTTGATTCCTTTGACGGTTCTGCCATCTTTGATGTCAAGGCAAGGTATGATTCGTTTTTTTAACATAAGTTTAGCTTTGAATAGCTATTTTTTAATCAACTATTCTTCGTTTTCTTCGTTCCATCTATAGGTCTGAATGTCAAATCCGGCAAGGTCGAGTATGCGGTCAATGACTGTTGCAGCGAGTTCTTTGATATTTGTAGGACGACTGTAAAATGAAGGCACTGCCGGACAAATGATGCCTCCGGCTTCGGTAACGGCTTTCATATTGTTGATATGAATGAGGCTGAGTGGTGTTTCGCGAGTAACGAGTATCAGGCGACGGCGTTCTTTGAGGATGACATCGGCGGCACGGGTGGTCAAATCATTGGATGTTCCGGTGGCAATGCGCCCCAGTACGCCCATCGAACAAGGACAGACGAACATGGTTTCGTATTGTGCCGAACCGGAGGCAAAAGGAGCCATGAAGTCCATTTTTTCATAAAAATCAAAAGTGTATTTTTTGTAGTTTTCATTGCCGAGTTCGTGTAGCCAATTATAACGTGCATTGTCACTCATCACGACTCCTACGGCATCAATTTGAGTAGATAGTGCTTCCAATTTATCCAAAAGGATTTTGGCGTAAATTGCTCCGCTAGAACCGCCTATTGCAACAACAACTTTTTTCATCCGTAATAAATTTGTACTTTTGGTATCAATTTTGACTTATACAATACAAGGCTTAACAAATAACCGTATGTATTGTTTGCAAAAAGTAATATAAATTCGTCTTTGATAGTGTTGGATTTTAAATATAAGTGAATCAAGTAATCAAGTCATTTTTAGATTAGACTAATTTACTGGTAATCAATAGATTACCCCACTTTAAATTTGGATAAAAATTGCTTTTCATCCAATATCTAAAATCCAGATTTGAGGTATCACTAAATTGCTTTACAATTTCCACAAACAAAAATAATTCTAATGAGAAATTTACTGCCTGGTTTATTCATTTTTACATTGATTCTGGGTTCATTTGCGTTCCGATCTGCCGATGTTCCCACAGAAGCAACCAACAAAGTCAAGTGGTACACTTGGGAGGAAGCCGTTGTTGCTAATTCAAAGGTAAAAAAGAAAATATTTGTCGATATATATACTTCTTGGTGTAGCTGGTGCAAGCGCATGGATAAAACCACTTTTAATGACCCTGTAGTAGCTGCTTATCTTGCCAAGCATTATTATCCCGTAAAGTTTGATGCCGAGCAAAAGGAGAATATTTTGTTCAAAGGGCATACTTTCGCATATAAAGTGCTTCAAAGACGTGGTTATCACGAACTTGCCGCCGCTTTGTTGGATAATAAATTGTCTTATCCAACTACTGTGTTTTTGACAGAAGATTTCAAAATAGACCAACGTTTGCCCGGCTATCTGGATGCAGACAAAATGTTGGCAGTACTCACTTATATTGCAGAGGAAAAGAATAAAGAAAACCCAATGCCGTGGAAAGAGTACGAGCAAAAATTTGATCGCAGCCTGATGAATATCAACACTATCAATAATAAAAAAGTAAAAAAAGCCAGTCCAAAACCAAGAACGACCTCCGGTTCATCATCAAATAATTCATGAATATACAAATGAATGAATTTTGAATGAGTGAATGAGTGAATATTATCGACGCTATTCACTCTTTCAAAATTCATTTGTTGGCACAAGAGCATAAAAATCAAGAACTTAGTTGTTAAACTAATTCATTTATTCATTATAATTTTTTTATGAAAAATATTGTATTCAGCTCCCTTTTCTCTATTGTGTTGATCGGCTTATTTGCTACCGAATCAATCGCTCAAAAGGCTAAAGTTAATTGGTACTCTTGGGAAGATGCTATGGCAGCCCAAGCTGTACAAAAGAAAAAAATATACGTTGATATTTATACGGATTGGTGTGGTCCGTGTAAGTTTATGGATAGAACAACTTTCAGCGACCCTCAAGTGGCGAATTATCTTAACGAACATTTTTATCCTGTAAAATTGAATGCCGAACGAAAAGAGCCTTTGGCGCATGATGGCACAACGCATGTCTTTATGCCTTTTCAAAATAGGGGTTATCATCAATTTGCCGCCGCACTTATGGAAGGTAAACTTTCTTATCCGACGAATGTATTTTTGACGGAAGATATAGTCGTTGAGCAACGTATTCAAGGCGCATTGAATCCAGTCAAAATGCACAAAGTACTTACTTATATCGTAGAAGAAAGTGTGAAGCCAAGCCCTTTATCATGGAAGGATTATCAGGCGCAATACGACCAAAAATTTGTACAAGATAGGTCGCAAAATGCAGGGTCTAATTGATTCACTTAGTGCATATTAGTATCTCGGATAAACATTTAAAAGTATAAAAAATAATCGTCATTCTACATTATCAATATGGAGTGACGATTATTTTTTTAAATTTATTATACTTTGATACAACCAATTTACCATAAATCACGTCTAAATACGGAGTGAATTATGATAAAAAAATCATATTTTCAATTTTTTATTTAATTTTACATTAAATATCATAAAATACTCAAGCAAAGTCAGACACACGATGAACTAATTGTATTCCAAAATCGAACACACTATCACAGTATCATGAAGAAACTATTATCCTTGCTGGTTGCGACTTCTCTAATGTTTTCTGCTTATGCTCAACAAAGCACTTGCGGTAGCACTAGCCCTAATATATTATCCACTCCTACTCCTATATCTTTGTGTGACGGTGTTTCTACGGATGATCTTGAGATTAATCTATCCTCTAATTTGCCGAACACAGAGTTTTTCATCGTTAATATAGACCAAATGGCTGATGATGGACTCGGAGATGCCATTGTAGGCGTAGATGCTGATGGCATCTTTTTTCCGACGGAAATGAATTTGGGATATGACCAGCGTTTTGCTGTTCGCCCTTTCGCTTATGATATTGATGCTTTTCGTCAATTGGTCAACGTAATCGTCAGCAACAACTCTTCTGGTACTTCCTGTTGCGCTCATGCTGAACAAATCGCTAAGGATTTTTGTGAAACACTCAAATTAGCAGATATAGATGACCCTCAAAATATTAATGACCTATCCGATGTATTAACCATCTTACAAGCTTCAAGTGGTGGTACTGAAAATTCTTTTTCCATAACAGGCTTTTTGATGCAGATAGATCTCCTCAAAAGCCTCACCCAACTTCTTCCTGAAGCTTGTCGCCAACCCATTGATTACTGTTATGCTGTTGGTAACGAAGAGCAAATCTTTGAGATCATGGAAGTCCCGTACATCGAAGAAGTTGATGTTAATATGCCATACCAAATTACTATCAACTCAAGTATCAGCCAGGGTACACTTGAATATTCGATAGATCCAAGCAATGGATGGCAACAAAGTAATCTTATCAAAGAAGCACCTGCCGAAGGGATAGCCTATGTAAGAGAAGTTACCTCAAATTGTGTCGAACAACGGGCTTATGTCAACACTACGCTTCCCATAGAACTTGAAGAGTTCGAAGGAACTCCTGAAATTACCACCAACTTACTTTATTGGAGAACCCTTACAGAAATCAATAGTCTTTCCTTTTCTCTAATGCGTTCTTCTGATGGTATTAATTTTTCAGAAATAGGCAGCATTGATGCTGCGGGTACGTCTCTATCTCCTACCGATTACGTTTTTCGTGACGAATCACCTCTCGTAGGTTTCAGTTATTATCAATTAGAAATGGAAGACTATTCAGGTCACATCGACCAATCGGATGTCATTGATGTACAACGTCAAGATGTTTCTGGTTTTAGTATTCTTTCCATAGGACCTAACCCAAGTGCCAATAATATCAATATCTCTATCATCAATGATGCTTCCGAACAAATAGATTATTTTGTATATGATTTGGCTGGCAGAAGAGTACGCACAGGTACACAAAATCTGGTAGAAGGTATTAATAACTTCTCTATTGATGCTGCTATCATGGGTACAGGTATGTATATATTCACAGCAGCCAAAGGAAATTATGTTATTAGTGCTTACAAATTTGTTATGCACTAATTTTTCCTCAAAAAACAGAAAGACAGAACAGGGCTATGACTATTGTCATAGCCCTGTTTTCGTAATACAAACATTCTTGTCTGTCCTTCCTAAGGTGTCTGTATTACAAGTAAGTGCAACACATATTATTTTCAATTCGTATGTTTCGATACATTTCTTCAGGGGTTTCATAATGACTGATTTAGCAATCAAGTACATTTTCCTTTAGGGTGAACGTAAGAAAAATTCTATAATGTGTATTTTTGAAATTAGAGCATAAGTGTGAGTCGGCGGACATTTTCAAAATGTCAGGCGACAACGTTAGTCATTATCCTGAATATTATATTTTTACAAAGTTTGAAAAATACTAATTTATTAAAAAAATAAAACTTAAAAATTAAAAATCAATCAATTACGCATAACTAAAATTTTCTTACGTTTACCTAATTTTCCTTTATAAAAAAATCAAAAACAGCAATTTACAAATATTTTTATTAATTACTTGACAGCTAAAGCAGTCAATACGAAGCCATTACTTTATGCAAATACAAGGCAAACAAATCCTCCTCCGCGACTGGCTACTCGACGATATTCCACCTTATGAAAAATGGCATACAGGCTGGCACGATTGGATGAATTATGATGCTCCTTATTACAAATCAAATGATGAGAAAATTTCGGATGAGTACAAGAAAAAACTAACGGAGCGCGTAAAAAATCAAACTTTCAAAACATCAAGACAACAGCTCATCATCGCTGATAGTCAGACTAATGTACTCATCGGAATGGTTAGTCGATATTGGGAAAGTAAAGAAACCAATTGGATGTGTAATGGGCTTTGTATCTTCGACCCCGCGCATTGGAGCAAAGGCATCGGTTATGAAGCTCTTGGCTTGTGGAATCAGTATTTATTTGATTCCTTTGAAGAAATCGTCCGTTTAGATTTGCGTTCATGGTCAGGCAATCACGGTATGATACGGCTTGCCGAAAAAATAGGTTATCAACTTGAAGCGACCTTTCGCAAAGCAAGAATTGTTAATGGAAAATACTATGATTCAGTAGGTTATGGCGTTTTGCGCGAAGAATGGAAAACACTTTATCCGCACCGTTTTGAAGTGTTTTTGAATCAAATGTAAGCACCTACCCTTAAATTTGAAAAAAAATACATAATTTAGCCCCGCACTTACTACTTACATTCGCTCCTTTAAATCTTCATCATGCTGTTAAACATCAATTCTGACAACCCTCAAATGCGTAAAATCAATCAAGCTGTGGACTCCCTCAAACGCGGTGGCATCATCATTTATCCGACCGATACCGTTTATGCCATTGGTTGTGATATACACAGCAAAAAAGCGATGGAGCGCGTCTGTCAATTAAAAGGCATCAAGCCCGAAAAATCTAATCTGGCGATTATGTGCAAAGACCTCAGCCAACTCTCCGAATACGCCGTACAATTGGATAATCGCTTATTTAAAACCATGAAAAAAGTGCTGCCCGGTCCTTATACTTTTATCTTGAAGGCAAATAGTAGTGTTCCAAAATTATTTAAAAATAATAAACGAACTATCGGTGTTCGGGTTCCTGATAATAATATCGTACAGATGATTGTACAAGAACTCGGCAACCCTATTCTCACCACTTCGCTCAAAACAAATGATGATATTATCGAATATCCAAGCGACCCACAAGATATTTATGAAGATTATAAAAAAAATGTGGACATTGTCATTGATGGTGGGCTATGTGGCATAACGCCTTCTACCATAGTAGATTGCACGGGAAATGAACCAAAAATTACACGCGAAGGCGCGGGTGATCCAGGGATTTTTTTCTAACAATATTTTTTTCGCTTTTTATTTCAAGAAAAGTTTGTACATTTGCACCCGCAGGACTTGTATGGTCAGCTCCCTCTAAACCCCCCAGGTGCGAAAGCAAGCAAGGGTAGGAGGTTGTAGCGGCTGGTATGAGCTCCTGCATTTTTTTTGAATATTTCAAAAATCTGTTTATTTATATATGAAGTTTTTTATCGACACAGCTAACCTCAATGAAATTAAAGAAGCCAATTCACTTGGTATTTTGGATGGTGTAACCACCAATCCGTCTCTTATGGCAAAAGACGGCGTAACCGGACAAAATAATATCCTCAAACGCTATGTTGACATTTGTGAAATCGTGGATGGAGATGTCAGCGCAGAGGTCATTGCGACCGATTTTAAAGGCATTGTCAGAGAGGGCGAAGCGCTTGCCGAATTGCACGATAATATCGTCGTGAAAGTCCCTATGATAAAAGACGGTATAAAAGCCTTAAAGTATTTTTCCGAAAATGGTATTCGCACAAACTGCACCTTAGTTTTCTCAGCAGGTCAGGCGATACTCGCTGCCAAAGCCGGTGCTTCTTACGTCTCACCATTCATGGGGCGCATAGACGATATTACTTGGGACGGAACAGCTTTGATAGGGCAATTGGTAGAAATTTATGCTAATTACGGCTATGAAACCGAAATACTTGCAGCTTCTATTCGTAGCCCCTTACATATCGTCAACTGCGCCGAATTGGGCGCAGATGTTGTGACCGCACCGCTCAAAGCGATTCTTGGATTGCTCAATCACCCATTGACTGATGTAGGTTTGGAAAAATTTCTTGCCGACTATCGCAAAGGAAATAAGTAAGTCATATATATAATGTGATTGAGAAATTGATAATCAAATAATACAATTTCTCAATCACACCATTTCCCAATTATAGCCCCTTTTATACAATTCTTCTTATATTTGCATTATTAATGCCAACTAAGTGTTAAAACTAATTGATTATCAATTACATGTAAAATATTGTAATTAATTTTTAACATTTTAAAAATATATGTATATTATTGATTGTCAATAAAAAAGCATTTTTTTAATTAGTGTCTGACCGAAAACACTGTTTTTTCCGTTTGCCTACTTTCGGCACTGCTGCCGGTATATCTGCGAGGCTTGTCAAAAAACTATGATTTTCAGTTTTTGATTGAATTCGGCTTAAAATTGTGCG
>Ga0209187_1000167_pt1 | contig 142814 bp, 112 predicted proteins | sample BantaG_FD_187430 | JGI IMG/M metagenome (GOLD analysis project Ga0209187, IMG submission 187430) | Marine algal microbial communities from Bantry Bay, Ireland - BantryBay_4 metaG (SPAdes) (version 2) | ecosystem: Host-associated > Algae > Red algae > Unclassified | place: Bantry Bay, Ireland...
CTCCTAGCTCACTATATAAAACAATAAAAAACAATAAAAAACAATTAATTTTACTTATGAATTATTGCCTAATTTAAGTGGTACACTTTGGATGAGATTAGGTGGTACACTTTCATGAGATTATGCAACTTTCAAATTTTGGAATGAACAAATCATATCTCCAATCTTGACTCATCAGATGGCAGGCTAAAAAAAGAAAACTAAATACTAATAATAAGTGTCTCATAATTTATTTACTACAGACTATAAACACATCTATACATTTTTACTAAAATCCAACAATAACAACGAGAGACATGTCAATAAGAATATTCTTTGAAGTCTTATTTTCTATACAATTTACTTTATTTCATCAGTGAAGTGTCCGCTGTGTTTTCCTTTAGAAAACTTATTAGAGTTAAAGTCTTTCGATTTTCCTTTTGGAATAGTAAGACTTTGCCACTTGTCACCCTTTATCATTCTGCCAACATATACGATCTGTCCAATATGATAAGCGTAATGCATCATCTGTCTATTAATCGCTTCAGTTATGGTATGGCTTTGATTTCTAATGAATATTTCGGAATCAAAGTTTTCTGTATTCACTGAGTTCAAAGCATCAAAAAGACAAGCCCATCCTTCTTTCCATTTGTCGAGCATTTCTATTTTTGACTTTATAACTGATTCGAATTCTAAGTCTCTATTTCGCCACTCTTTCTCTCCATCCGAATTCAAAAAATCAGTCCATCTTGACATCATATTTCCATAAAGATGATTGACCATAATCGCTATAGAATTACTCTCTTCATTAAACTGACAAAAGACCTCATCTTCACTCAATTGAGCAAAGGTCTTCTCTCCGAGTATTTTGTAATATTCGAATTGCTTTAGGGTGCTGTTTAGATAGTTTTGTTGCATTTGTTATAACTGTGGTTACTTTGTGAAAAATTAATTTCAAGAAGTCATTTTAAAAAGCGGAGTCAGTTCCTAATGCTATGAATTGATTTTCTACGTTAATATAGTAACTTTATATGAATTAGATTTATATGGGAGTACAAGATGAAAGAAGAGAATTAGCACAGATCGAGTTATTCGATTTGTTAAAGCCTGAAGGTGAAGGTCGTTCTGGGACTGACGCAATATTAATTTTAGATGGGATTGAAATTCCTTTTGAATTAAAAACTATGACTGAGAAATCAGTTACTACTGCTAGGGATTTTGGGAACAATCATATTAAAAAATGGAAAGAAAAGCATTATCTCATCAGTAAATTTAGTAAGTCTGGTGCTGCAATTGAATACACAGTTTACGGAGGACCTAGCGCATTAGAACCATGGTTAATGAAGAAGGAAGAATATATAAGGCCAGACTATTTACTTTCAGCCATTTTGCCTGAGAAATTGACTTTAAAAGAAATGTATAAAATTGTTGGAAATAAAAAAATATTCACTTTTGAGGATGCAAAAAAAATCCAAAAACAACAATATAAAAAGAGCCAGTATTTAGAATTGATGGACTTAAAGAATGGTTATAGTCAACAAAGAATGTTGCAAATACTTCAAGATAGATGTCGTTATATTTTAGAAAGAGGATCTACTTTAAATAATCCACACATATCCCTAAATGAGCTAAAGGATTGGCCAAAAATAACTAATAATCATGGTCAAGTACTTCGTGAATTAGTCAAAGGTTATCTATCTAAACACTGAGAAATCGACTTAGCAATGTTATAAGCCATAGGTGGCGAAACCGAATTCCCTATCTGTCCTAAGACTTTATAAACTGGCCCAACAAATTTCCAATTTTTGGGAAAACCCTGAATTACTGCGCAATCCTCAACAGAAAGCCTGAACGTTCCATTTTTAGTTTCAAATGAACTTGCCTTTTCTCTACTAATTTGAACGCCATTAGGCCAAATATTTATTGAATCCCAAACATTTTTGGCACTCGTGCTACTTAAGATTGAGGTAGTACTACGTGGTCCAGTAAGAGTGCATCTTAGTGTTGGAGCAATAGTATCAAAACCTATATCATCTAATCCTAAAGCTTCTCTTACTCCCATGCATTTCCTCCTAATTTTGTTTCTTTTGAAAGGTATCAATGTCTTAATCTTACCATTAAAATTTTTAGTTAAATGGGAATAATCATGGGTATCTAAAGGTATCTCATATTTGTTTAGCTCTGTTTTTTCTACACCAACAAAAATTATTCTTTTCCTTGTTTGAGGGACACCAAAGCCAGAGGCGTTCAATATAAACTGCTTAATGTTGTATTCTTTCTCAAGTGGCTTATAAAGTATTTTTTGGAGGTAACTAATAAACTTTTTTGATGAAAGTCCTTGAACGTTTTCAAGCACAAAAGCTCTAGGCTTAACTTCTTGAATGCACCTTACATGGTCTGGAACCATATCTCTAACATCCTTATCCCCTTTTTGTCTTCCTGCTGTAGAAAAAGGTTGACAAGGTGGACCTCCATGTACTACATCAACTTTTCCACGATACTTAATCCAATCTATATCAGTAACATCTCCATCGTCTCCACTAAATACATTCCAATTAGGTCTATTCAGTCTTATAGTATCTGCAGCGAAATCTAATAATTCATATGAGGCAACGTGCTCAAACCCTGCTTTATCAAATCCTAAGTCCATTCCGCCACCTCCACTAAAAAGTGAAAGTGCTCTCAGCCCATTAGACTTAATTTTTGGCATTAGTCTTGACGGATTAAGCTTAGGCTTATTTATTACCTGATAGAAACCAACTTTATTCTCGGAAAGCGCCTTTTTTTTTGCTTTAGCCGATTCCTTTGATAATCTCGAATAGCGAAGTCTATCATCTTTAGATATATTCCAACCTGTATACCAATTCGCATCAGTTCCTCTGGTTTTAAATTCTTTGACTTCATCTATCTTGTTAACAATTTTTTCCATTCTTAATTGATTTTAGATATTCAATTTTCTCCTCAGCAACCAAAAATATCTCCTTCACTTCACTTTCTTCAAAAATTACATTTGCGATTTGCTCAGCATGAAATTCTCTTTTAAGTAGGTTAAAATCTTGATTATAGTATTTTGAAAGCTTATCTAAGAGCTGAATATTTATAGTTCTCTCTGACCTTTCTATTTTACTTAGGATTGAAGGATCAATATCTAAGAACGCTGCTACCTTCCATAAAGGAAGATTTTTACTTTCTCTCATCTTCCTAAACTTTTGGCCTATTAACTTCATTTGGACAATAATAATCTGGACATAATTAGTCCAAATATACACAATATTCCATATATAAATATCGCAAACTTGAATTGCCAATCTAATACAGAAGGTATTATAACTCAATAAACTATATAGAAGCTTTTAACATGACATATTATAAATAAATATACTTTCCGAATAATATTATCCATTTCACCATACTCATTCACACCAAATAAGATCATAAGAATTTCAGGGAAATGAGTAAATAACATATAAAAATCAAAAAGGATAATTAACCGCTACATTAGGATTTCCATACCACTTCTGCCCTCTTAGTGGCTCCCACAATCGTCCTGTATCACTACGTCGAGAAGGATTCTTCAGCTTAAACCCAAAGTCGAACCTAATCAGAAAATATGTGAAATCAAATCGTAATCCATAACCATATCCTAAGGCAATCTGACTGAGGAAGTCAGAGCTTATCTTGGAACCCGGTCGGCTGCCATCTGTTTTAAGTGTCCATATATTTCCACCATCAAAAAACAATCCGCCTTCCACCAACCAAAAAATATCAAAACGATAATCTACCCCAAACTCTAATAAGATATCACCTCTCTGAAAGAAATTACGGGCATTGTCATCAGGATATCGGTAGCTTCCAGGTCCTATCTCCATCGGACGCCATGCTCGCAGACTATTAGGACCACCGACTGAGAATTGCTTCAACCAACTGACGACTCCTGTCTCTCCATACGGTATGGCTACACCTGCCCGTATTCGCCAGGCAATCTGAGCATTCTTTTTGATATTGCGATACCAACGATTGTCTATATCCAGTTTGACAAATTTTGCGAAGTCAGTCTGATCTTTGACATCCCATATGCTAGAGCTTCCACTGATTACATTATACAATCGGTTAGCGGCATGTATCTCTAATCCTGAAACCTCCAGATTAGAGATAAAGGCATAATTGATGCCATCGAGATCATTGTCACCTTGATAATAATAAGAAATGTCTCTGAAAAAAAAACCTGAGAAGAATGCACTCTGAAAACTTTGCTTTAATAAAGGAACTGTATCCAGTATGGCTTCGAAATTTACAAGAGGATTATTGAGCGTAAAGTTAAGTCCTATCTGATTAAAGACGACTCTATTATTATTATCTAACTTAAAATCATAACCATAACTGGTATTGAAAGAGCTGATCTTATAAAAGTCTAATACATCGATATAATTATATCCCAGATTAATCTGAGTTGTCCCTTCTTCTTCTAATCTATTTAATGCCTTATCAGTAACGACACCTACTTTATTAAGTAGAGGTATCATATTGAGAAAATTGGTCATTCTTGGTAGGTCCAGATTATTATTGATCCCTCCTGTGAATGTCGTAATTACTCTGTTGCTACTTTGTGGATTCACATTGACTTCTACTCCAGATTCTATTCCTAATGTATAAGTTTCTGATCCTTTAAAAGTATTCCGATTTTCTAAACTTGTACCTACAGCTATACCGATCAGGTTACGATCTGCACGACTGATATTAGAATAGAAAATCTCCGTACGTAGATCCAGAATCCATCGACTCTTCTGCGGTGTGAGGAATATCCTGTAATCTATTATTGTATCAGATTCCTCAGATACCTTGGTATTTAATTTTGCAAACCTATATGTATCGAGACTATATAATTTTCTTATGGTCTTGTAATAATCATCGGCCTTATAGATACTATACTTCTTAAGGAATATCTTCTTGTCTATCACAGAAGGTCTGACCAAGAATTCGCTAGACTGACGGAAAAACTCTTTACTATGCTGCACCTCACTGTATAGGCTATCTATAAGCTGAAATTGGTTGTAATCTGTGTATATTTTGATATCCCCGATGCGATACTTAATATGTACATCACCGTCTATCGGTTTCAATATTTTAAATCGGATATCTATGCCTTCATCTAAGTCTGTACTATCCCCTTCTATCCCCACATAATTCAGATTAAAATTGGCATATCCTCTATTTTGCAATTCAGTTACCACTCGTTGCTTTTCTAAGTTAAATACCAGTGCATCTATAGGGTCATTAAGTTTCAATAAACTACTATGGGAGATTGTGTCTATAGTTTTAATGAGAGTTGTATCAAATGATTCATATTCCAAACTATGAATGGTATATCTTGTACCGGTATTAATCAGGTACTTCACATTGGCCTTCTTTCCTTGTATGATTAGGCTGTCTCTCACGACGGCATTATAATATCCTTTCTTATTCCTTAAGAAATTCTGCATGTCGAGTGTTGTCGCATCTATGAGTCTCTTATCAAGCAAAGCAGGTGGCTCTGCTACTTTAGAATCTCTTAGCTTCTCCATAGCTAAAGAATCTGCATTCTTGCTTTTTCTATAATAGATGTACTCACGGGGAGCTCCGTACCAGGTGTTTGTATTGGGTTTGATCTTATAGAATTGTATCATTTCAGTCTTGAAAGCCAAAATTTGCCTGCTTGTCAATTGATTTTCCCTGCTCTCCTCTAATATTATTTCAGACTTGGTGAGAAGTACTTCATCATCTTGCAAGAATTTTGTAGTATTACATGAAGGCAATAACATACATAAGGCCGCAGACACACAACTATATCTGATGATTATGAATAAGCTTTCTAAGTATTTCTTCAAATGAATCTAACTAATAATTTACGTAAATATGTCAAATCTCTGCACCTCGGCAAGTACAGGCAAAAGTATAATAAATTCATAGCTGAAGGACCGAAAATATGTTCTGAATTTCTGTCTGCAGGTAAATATCAAATCGAATTCTTATTCTGCACCCAGCAATGGGCAGATGAAAATTCGAAGTTAGTTAATAGCTATGCCTCTCGATTGATTATTAGCAGCGATAAAGATCACAAAACTATATCAGCTTTGCATAATGCTAACAATACTTTAATAGTTGCAGAAAGACATGAGCCGAAACAAGGTGCTATAGAGCTGATAGCTGATAATAAGTGGACTATCTACTTAGATAGAATCCAAGATCCTGGTAATATGGGAACGATTCTGAGAATCGCTGACTGGTATGGTATAAATGCTGTGATATCTACTCCTGACTCTGTAGACTTCTATAATCCAAAAGTTGTACAATCTGCCATGGGAGCTCACAATAGAATCTCAATGATCAAAAGCGTAGCCTCAGATCTACCACTGAAACAAATCAATAGTATCGCATTAGTCCTCGATGGATCAGACATCAATGATTACAGTGAGAAAGATGCTGGAGGCATCATAGTGATAGGAAACGAAAGCAATGGAATCAGTGAACAGGTACTCTCAGATTGCCATGCTCGTCTGAGTATCATGAAAAAAGGAGGTGCAGAATCACTTAATGCAGCTGTCGCATGTGGTATTGCTTGCCACCAGTTAATCTCCGATGATTGATGTTGCATCTGATCGGAGTGATGGGAGTTTACTATAATGAAAGACCCTAATTCATTAATAGATATTTCTCTGCGACCAAGATGAATAAGGAGGACTTGCCGTTTTCCCATTGCAATCAAGTCGATCAACGAGAGACATAAATTATGAAAATATTTTAAATACGAATACAATAGGGATGTTCAGAAGTAAGCAAATGGCGCCGTAGGTGCCACACCTTTATACCCCAGAATGTAAGTTCTGGGTAAGAGAAATAGTAAGGAGGCAATTTGGCGAAATTTTTGACCAAAAAATTATGACAAATTGGTAGATGCGTTACCCCGTTATATTGCAAATTCAGTCAATTATCGGGTTTAGTTAACAATAAATATTAATATGAGTCATTGAATTATAGGTAGTTATAGTATATGTGAACATACCTACAATAGACCACCGCTAATCAATCGATCTTTCTCTGAGTTCATGATGGAAAAACAAATCCTCTTTATATAAATTTCTTAATCTGTTGCTCTAAGTTGTTTCTGGGGTTCAAAGCTGCGATCTTACCCTCTCTATCTACTAAGAATGTAGTCGGGATGGATCTGACTCCGTAGGCACCTGCCGCAGGGCATTGCCATTTTTGTAACTCACTCACGTGTGTATCCCATGCAAGCTGATCCTTAGCTATGGCATCTACCCATCTCTTTTTCTGTGCCGCCATTTGTACTTCCATATCTTTTTCTGTCTTGATCTTCGACTTTCTACGATTATCTAATCCATCTAAGGAAACACTAAATACTGTGAATCCCTGATCCTTATACTTATGATATATCTCTACGACATGTGGATTAGCTCTTCTACAAGGACCACACCAGCTTGCCCAGAAATCTACAAGAACAACTTTCCCTTTCTGATCAGAGAGCTTCATCTCTTTTCCTTCAGGGTTTTTCATCACGATATCAGGTGCCATCTGCCCTAATCTTACGCCATACTTACTGAGTGTCTTATTGTACTGAGCCTCTGCTTCCTTAGCCAAATTTTCAAAATCAGCACCTATCTGTGCTTCTGGATATGTAGACTTAATTCTACCAGCAAGGGCAGCTATACTTTCAAAATCAGCAGGATCTATCGGTGCTACCCCTAACTTAAGCGCTGCTGCTAAGATCGGATCACCAGAATTTATAATTTCATTTGCGGCATCGACATTTGTGGTTTTATTGACCATTCCATTCAGTACAGATCTGTACTTTTCTGAGAGCTCTGATCCTTCGATTGTATAATCAAACTTCTGGAGCGAATTATAATCACCATTAATGATGATCTTACCTTCTGTCCCATTAAGCACTAAGTCTACACCTCTCGATCCTATTCTCATACGATATAATCCAGGCTTTAATGACTCGACAAAATCAAATTCGAATTTGCCTTTATTGACTGTTACATCTTTAATATTCTCTAATGCCGCATTCATCGTTTTCTTAGCTAAGAATGCCTTAGTCTCAGTAGTATTGATGATTGTACCTTCTATATGTGTGACATCAGATTGCTGGCAACTTGCTATTCCTAATACGATAAGAAATAAAAAAATAAGTCTTATAAAATTCATCGTGAAATTCTTATGTGTGTAAATATGATGTATTAAAATAATTTATAATGTATAAAATTATCGAATATATTGTATATAACGAAATCCAATAGCCTATGTTCTGCTTCGTCTTCATCTTTTTAAGTCTTATGACAGCACTATTTTCTTAGTTAGAAGTATATGGTAATTGAGACCAGTAGTATTGTACGATTCTGGTATTTATATCAAGATTATGTCTCTGTATACATAACACAACTACTATCTATAATCGTTCTTAGTTATTTATGTTACATCTTCTTATCTTAACAGTCTAAATGGTAACCATTACTCTTGCTGCAATGCATACACCATAGGCAATTGATAACCAATGACTCAGCTTTTTTTAGCATGTAATACATATCATACATACAATTTAAAATTTATGAAACTATTTACTATACTCGTGACCACTTTTATTGTAATGATCAATTTTTCTTGTGGTGAACCAGAAGAACCAATGGAGCCAGGACCTTATGTTGTTCCTGAGTCATTTGAGATAGCTGGAAAGTGGGAATTTGTTACAGTATCAGGAGAAGGGACGATCGGTGGCCTACCACAATCTGATACGGATGAGTCTCCAGAGGGATTTGTAGAATTCTATGATTTTGGTCAAGGCATTTCCGATGTAACACTAACTCTATTAGGTAGAGAACTTGTCAAGGAACAAGAAAATATCAACTGGGAATGGGTCAATAATAATACGATAGACATAGAAGAGGAAGATGGAGCTCACGAAATCTGGACCATACTTGCTACAACAGACAGTACAATGACTGCATCATGGTTCATAGAAATATTGACTAATGAAGCAACAATCACTGCTGATCTAAGGAGAATAGATTAATCTACGTGTGAAGTTAAGAGGTGCTGAAGTAATCAAAAGTATATTCTCTTTGTCAGGGTCATTATCTCTATACAATTAATCTTCGCCTAACTTATGGCTTATATAACATAATATCACATCTAAGGCTTTCTCAAAAGAAACGTTATTATTGATAACTATATCTGCTTCTGATTTGTACTTGTGGATGTACTGCTCATAAGATGGTAGAACGTGATGCTGATATCTGTATGTGACATCTGTGAGTGGATAATTTCTTTCGTGCTTATCTCTTTCTATACGCCTGATAACTTTCAGTACATCATTAGCATCTATAAATAACTTTAGGTCAAAGATCGACTTAAGCAACTCATAGTGATAGATGAAAAGTCCCTCAATGACATAAATTTTCTTGGGATTAAGAGTGAGATCTGATTCTACTCGTTCGCTATTATTAAATGTGTATTCTTTTCTAACAACTTGATTACCGCTAAATAATTGATTGAGATCCTGTAGAAGCTCAGCGGCATCTATAGCGTCAGGTAGATCAAAATTCTGGATACCATTGGCATCTTTACGCTGTTGCTCTCTGGGAAGATAATAATTATCTAGTGAGATAAAGCATATCTCATCCTTTGGCAATCTATCTTTGAGGGCTTCCACAAATGTTGTCTTTCCCGAGCCACTGCCTCCGCATATCCCTATAACAAACTGTTTTCCTTTCATATCAGAAACTAAATTAAGTCAAATTTAAAATTTTGACTATTTTCCCACACTTAATTGATCTATGAATATCATCAGAGGCCTTATAGGAATATTCTCAATGCTGCTAATCTGCTACTTGTTGAGTAATAACAAGAGGAAAATAGACTGGAGACTCGTCTCTATTGGGATGGCATTACAGCTTACATTAGCTCTGGGATTGGTTAAGGTCCCCTTAGTTAGATCTGCATTCCAGATCATAGTAGATTTCTTCGTATTAGTGATTTCAGGATCTGATCAGGCGGCACGATTTCTATTTGGAACGTTGGCTATTCCTGGGGAGTTTGGCTTTGCGTTTTCAGTATTACCGACTATCGTATTCTTCTCAGCATTGTCCTCTCTGCTCTACTACCTCGGCATATTGCAAAAGGTAGTCTATCTATTCGCTTGGATTATGAAGAAGACGATGAGGTTATCAGGCGCAGAGAGTCTTGCCGCTGCTGCTAACATATTCATAGGACAGACAGAAGCACCACTTGTTGTAAAACCATATTTGGAAGGCATGACTAAGTCAGAAATTCTGACACTGATGGTCGGAGGAATGGCGACAATCGCAGGAGGCGTGTTTGGTGCATATATGGCGATGCTCGGCGGAGATACAGATGCAGGGAGGCAACTATTCGGAATGCACCTACTGACTGGATCTATCATATCAGCACCAGCAGCCATAGTCGCTGCTAAGATTATATTCCCTGAGACAGAGAAGAAACTTGATGATTCAGAAGCGCTCATTCCACGGACTGTGGCCGGCTCTAATTTCTTGGATGCACTATCTAAAGGCACCTCAGATGGACTTAAGCTAGCCGTAAATGTCGGAGCAATGCTACTCGCTTTTATGGCAATCATATTCTTGTTCAATGATATCTCGATGGCCTTCGGAGGATTCATCGGGATTAATGATTATATAGCTGACTGGACAGGTGGGAAATTTGATGGATTGACATTGCAATTTGTATTCGGGCTTATATTTGCTCCGATTGCGTGGCTCATCGGTGTCCCATCTAATGAGATATTGATCGTAGGACAGATGCTTGGAGAAAAAACGATACTCAACGAGTTCGTTGCTTACAGCTCACTGATGTCTCATATTGAGGCAGGGACATTATCAGATAGATCTGTTCTGATATGTACATATGCTTTACTTGGATTTGCTAATTTTGCTTCTATAGGGATTCAGATAGGTGGCATCGGAGCCATCGCTCCAGGACAACGTAAGAATCTTACTAAGTTTGGAATCAAAGCTCTGATAGGAGGCACTATCGCAAGTCTGCTGACAGCTTGTATTGTCTGCATGATCCTGTAATTTAAGTATCTGATATGTTACATGTACTGAAAATTGGAAATAGTCATAAATGGATGCCTACAGTGTAAGCAAATACTGATTTCTTTGTTTGATTATTATTCACTTCGATATGAAACAAATTACATGATTAATAAACCCATCATAACATGCATTGTCACAATCTTAATGACAAGCTTCTCTTGTAAGGTCGAAAACCCAGATATAAAAAACAGTCAGCAAAAACCAAACATAATTTTCATACTCGCAGATGACTTAGGCTATGGAGATCTGAGTATGACAGGTCAGGAGAAATTCAATACACCAAACATAGATCAGTTAGCTGCCGATGGTATGTTCTTTACTCAGCACTATTCTGGATCTACAGTATGCGCTCCATCACGATCATCACTAATGACGGGACTACATACGGGACATACACCCGTCCGTGGGAATAAGGAAGTACAGCCAGAGGGGCAAGAGCCCCTGATTAGTCCAGAACAGACACTTCCTGAGCTACTGCAATCGGCTGGCTATGTAACAGGAGCTTTTGGCAAGTGGGGATTAGGTTATCCTGGGTCTAAAGGCGACCCTGGTAATTTAGGATTTGACACTTTCTATGGATATAATTGCCAGAGGATGGGACATAATTATTACCCTCACCACCTTTGGGATAATAATAAGAAAATCTTGCTGGATGGAAATAAAGGGCAAGCAACTGGAGACTATGGTCCTGAGCTTATACATCAGCAAGCATTGGACTTTATCGACACACATAAAGATAGTTCATTCTTCATGTTCTACCCTTCTATTATTCCACATGCCGAACTAATAGCACCAGATAAGTATATGGAAAAGTATATTGGAAAATATCTCCCTGAGACAAATTATGTAGGTGTCAATGATCAATACGAGACTTTAGAAAATGGTCTGATACAGAAAACTGGAGGCTATAGTCCGCAAGAAAATCCAAGAGCTGCATTCGCCGCTATGGTACACATATTGGATGAGCAAGTAGGAGATATAAGACGTAAAGTAGAGCAATTAGGAATTGCAAGTAGTACCCTTATCATATTTACATCTGATAACGGTGCCCATGAGGAAGGTGGTGCAGATCCAGAATACTTTAAAAGTAATGCAGACTTCAGAGGTTATAAGAGAGATCTATACGAAGGTGGTATCCGAGTACCTATGATCGCATACTGGCCAGATCATATTAGTGCAGGCATCAATAATAAGCACATATCAGCATTCTGGGATATACTTCCGACATTCTGTGATATCGCAGGCATAGAGATTCCTAATAAAATAGATGGAATATCATTCTATCCATCTCTAACTGGAAAAAGCCAGAAAAAACATGATCACCTCTACTGGGAATTCCATGAGCAAGGCGCTCGCCAAGCTGTCAGGATGGGCCCCTGGAAAGGTGTTAGGTTAGATATGGGGAATAATCCAGACACACCGATAGAATTGTATAACTTAGATAATGATATCTCGGAGAATAATAATATAGCCGCAGATAATCCCCAAATCATTAACATGATAGACTCTATAATGAAAGCGGAGCATGTGATGTCAGATGTATTCCGTTTTCGATATGAACAGTAATTATAGAATTTTTTTGTATCAATATAGAGAATCCATAACATTCTCGATCGTAAGTTGTTAGTCCTCTATTTCCATTATAATGAAAGTGTAAATGAAAATACTACTCACAGGAGCTACTGGATATATAGGCAAGAGGTTACTACCTTTACTCGTGAGTAGCGGCCATACAGTAGTATGCTGTGTCAGAGATATCAACAGATACAATCCGCCCGAGTCCTTACGACCATTCATCGAGATTATACAAGTAGATTTCTTAGACAGAGAATCACTAACATCCATTCCAGCAGACATAGATGCAGCTTACTATCTTATCCACTCGATGAGTAACTCCAGTAAGTATGAAGAACTGGAGGAAATATCTGCTGTCAACTTTAATGAGGCTCTTTCTACGACATCTGCACAGCATGTCATATACCTGAGCGGGATAGTTAATGACGAACAATTATCTACACACCTACGATCACGTAAGAGAGTAGAAACCATACTCAGTAATGGCAACTTTCATACTACAACATTACGAGCGGGGATCATCATAGGGTCAGGCAGTGCCTCATTCGAAATCATTAGAGATCTTGTAGAGAAGTTGCCGGTCATGATAGCACCTAAGTGGCTCAAGACTAAGTGCCAACCGATAGGAATCCGTGATGTATTGAAGTTTCTTCACAGATCTCTGCTTAATGAAAAAGTGTACGACCAAAATTTTGATATCGGTGGTCCAGATATATTGTCTTATAAGGAGATGTTGTTACAGTTTGCTAGTTTCAGAAAACTAAAAAGATATATCTACACTGTGCCAGTAATGACGCCAAAGCTATCCTCCTATTGGTTATATTTCGTCACTTCGACATCTTATAACTTAGCTATCTCATTAGTAGATAGTATGAAAGTAGAAGTCGTCTGCCGCAACAACGATATAAATGATATACTCGGAATAACTCCAGAACCTTACAGAATAGCGCTTAGTAGAGCTTTCACCAAGATAGATGGTAATCAGATTGTCTCAAGCTGGAAAGATTCCCAAATTAGTGGTCAGAAAAAATTCAATATTTCAGATTTTATTGATGTTCCTACTTTTGGTTGCTTTAAAGACATCAAAGAAAGAAAAGTCAAATCAAGAGAGAATGTCATCGACAAAATATGGAGTATAGGTGGGAGAAATGGTTGGTACTATGCTAATTTCTTGTGGAAACTACGAGGATATATCGACAAACTATTTGGTGGCGTAGGCCTAAGAAGAGGACGGACCAATCGTACGACACTAAAGCCAGGTGATGCATTAGATTTCTGGAGGGTGCTCTATGCTAACCGAGAGGAAGGCAGGCTCCTACTATTTGCAGAAATGAAGCTTCCAGGTGAGGCTTGGTTAGAGTTCAAGATACATAAGGACAAGGTCGTCCAGACAGCCACATTTAGACCACAAGGGTTATTAGGTCGATTGTATTGGTACTCGGTGTTACCTTTTCATGGGTTTATTTTTTCGGGGATGATCGATAAGATTAATGAGCGTTAAGTTTTATAGTTTCTAGTTATGAGCTACTAGTTGTCCGTTGTCCGTCCCTGATACAGGTTGACCGTTTTCTATAGATAAACTCATATCAGCTAATCACCATAAATACCAATTCTAATAATAACCAAAGAACTATAAGACACGATAATTTTTTCATTTGTATTGCTTTATTATGAATGCAATATGTGATGTATCGTGCAGTGTGGCTGCATGTAATTCTTAGAGCCTACTTTTTCTTCTTATACCATTTAAATTTTAAGATGTCGGTTAAGATTATAGAATAGAATTTGTTAAGATTTAGGCAAAAAACGCAGTCATAGCGGTAGCTATGAAGAGTATTTTTAACGCAGAGATTGGCTAATTGTATTATAATATTTCCGACATTCTAATGTTTAAATGGTATTACTTGACTTTGCTATAGGATTGAAATCAACGCATAACTGTATCCAATAAGCTAATTCGTCATCAGTATCTACACCTTCCATGGTTACGAACACATAGCCTCTCATCGTTCTGCCAGTAAAATCCATCGGCATGGCTCCAAACTTAAGAATAGCCTCAGGGTAAGCATCCTCTCCTATTCTTGCCATTAGTACATCAGCTGCTTTCGCTTTAATATGAAGGATACCACAGCACATCTTCTCATCTACCATATAGCAGAGACCACCAAACATTTTCTTAGCATAAAAGTCGACACCTTTCTCTTGTAATGCATGTCCTACTCTATCTGCTAAGTACTCATCGTATGCCATATACTTAAGCGTTTTTTAGTCTATGGAAGGAACGGAAACCATCCTCCGTTCTACTAATAGATTCTACGTCATAGAATTGCATCTGTAATTCCTGTTTTGTCATAATAGCCATATCTAAGTTTTCGTTATGATATTTAGGTTTAGACTTTTTCGGGTTAGCTTCTCTATTAATTAGAAATTCCTTTTGTCTATCAATTCTACTTTCTATCAGCTCATTATAGAATTCTATAGAGAGATCTGATATCGTCTCAGAAGCAGATGTGATGAATGCCTCATCTATATCATATGCAATACTGGATCTATGGGAAGCTATTGCAGCCATTGTAGTAGTACCTGTCCCTAAGAAAGGATCTAAGACCGTATCTCCGTATAACGAATACATCTGTATCAGACGATAAGGAATCAGAAAAGGGTAAGCGGCGCTTCTCTTTCTTGTTTCAGACTTTTTAATATTCTGTCTTGTGCCTTTAAGGTCCCAAAGATCAGAGAACCACATATTCCTCTCATTCCAGAAGAAAGCACTTTCTTGTCTATGCTTTTTACCCTCTATAGTGGTAAATTTTCTCTTGCCACCCTTTCTAAATACTAAAACCCACTCATGCTCTAAGGTTACATAAGCACCGGAAGGCAGCATCCCTGATCCCATAAATTTATTAGGCGCATTGGTCTGTTTTCTCCAGATGATATTAGGCAGATTATCCATACCCATGCCTACAAATGCTTGTATGATTCTCGCATGACTGGCATACAGGCTAAAGTTTCCATCAATCGTCCTCGTCGCATCGCCAATATTTATACAAGCAAAACCGCCTGGCATTAACACTCTATCTACTTCTTTCCATACCTTATCCAATTCTTGATTCATCAGCTCAAAAGCTTTCTGACCATCATTATCGGATAATGCGTTTCCAATCTTCTGATTTTGCTTAGAAAAGATATCGTCCCACATGGCTATCATCGGATAAGGTGGAGAGGTTACGACTAATGCTATACTATTGTCAGCTACGGCATCCATCTGCTGTGCTGGTCCTGTGATTAGTTTATGAGTTGATTGATGTGTAGTGTTCATCTAATGTGAGCAATTTGTCTTATATATAGATAACAAATGTATCAAACTCGTTATGAAATAGGCTATGATAAGGCGAATAATCTAACCTCCAATTAATCACTCAAATGCTCGCAATTTCTTAGATACTTCTGCCCAGATATCTCTCTTGTACCATCTTGTCATTAGTGGCAATCAATACAGAAAGTCCATCTACAACAGTCTTACTATGCAACATAGACAGTATCTTGTATCTTCTCTCTGTATCTAATAGATCCAATGATCGATCGATCAAAATCATATTTATATCTGAGGCGCATAATTTAAGAATCGTAAAAGTAGCGTGATCTTGTATAGACAGTTCAGCCATCTTATCGGTAGGTCTTAAATTAAAGTTTTCAAGTTGAGAAATAAGTAAGGAATCATCGAAATCTCTTATCCTAAATATAAATTTATGTGCATCTATGAGATCTTGTACACATGAATTATCTGGATAACTGTTAACGGGATTGACTATACCAAATTTTCTTCGAATCTGGCTGATATCGTTGATTTCTCTGCTTTGTATGAAAACCTTAGGTGGATTAGCGTCAGGGGTGTTCTTAGAGGAACTTCTTCTTATAGCATGATAGACATCCTTAGCATAGGTAGGGTTTACATATATCCATTCTCCAACTGATATAGAGGTAGAAAATACAAGCCCATTCGATAATTCATAATTATCGATATGTAGAATTACGTTATCTACGATCACTGCTTGCATACTAATGTAATGTAGAAAATGAAATAATCTTACAGACAGTACCCCAACTGTACATAGTCATTACATCTATGTCCGTCTCTACAACACAGGAAATGGATGCACCATTTTTCTTCAGTTGTTCTGGAAAATTAATAGCTAAGTAATTGTCATCAGATTCGATTCCCCAGAAACCACCTTCGAGGTCGATGTACTTGACGATACCTTGTATTCTTTTGGCCATGATTACACTCGACTGAGTCTACTTTGCTTAAGTAATTTTTCTATCGTACTATTAAGGCTCTGGATTACCTTACTCTGATCCGTGATCGTATCTTTTAGATTCTCTACGACCTTATCGAATCCATTACGGACATTATTAGGAGAAGGCATAAATGGGGTAATCTTAGTCGTAACTTTCCATATCTCACGTATATCACCGACAAATAGCTCAGTGCTTCCGTAATAAGAATTATCAGAAACCAACATAATGGTCCCGTCCTCTTCTATTTTGTTTATGATTCTTTTGACGACCACATCAGTATTTGTAATAATTATATATACGTATCTATTCTTAATCTGCTTATGCCAGTACTGCTGTTCTATCATCTCACATATAAGCTGATCCCCAGAATATATAGTCGGCTCCATACTATCTCCACTTACATCGAAGCAACGATAAGTACCAGACCGATATCGACTTCCTGGTAGTGAGAACGAAGGTAGTTCTTGCATATAGATTGTATCATTATACTGATCACTGTATCCTGCTTGTGCTTCTATCGGTACATAGACAATCCTTTCTTGTGGTGCATCATATCTACTAGCAGGACCTGCTTCTATGCTTGGCTCATTCATAATAGAGCCTTCTCCTCGATAGAGATAATTAAGATTAAAATCATATTCATTAGCACATTTTTCTATGATATCAGAATTAACAGGACGCTTTCCTGTCATGATATCACTAATGCACTGCGGGTGTACGCCTATTTTTAAGGCAAGTTGTCTTGCGGATGGTATCAGGTGATGCTCCTTTAGGTGTGTCAGTATTTCTCTGAAGCGTTGTGATGTTTTGTTATGCATGGTAATATAGAAGTTGGTCCTATAAAGATATAAATTATTTATATATAATAAAAATTTATAATATATAGACTTAACCTTTTTCTTTCCCACTCTTACATTAAACAATTCATAATCAAACATTTACAACTATAAATTATAATAATAAATAATATGTTTTTATATTATAAATTAACATATATCAAAATATCTATAATATGTACTGAGAATTCTTAGATAATTATGTTATCCTATTCCGCTGCATCTAATATCTTAGTGTACTCACCGAAATGCACAGCGAAACTTTTCATATGGCTGGACAATTCTTCATTTTTGGTTGCCTTGAAGTATGTATCTGCTAAGGACTTCAATGTGAAATATACCAAACGATCCATTTCTGCGATCTTAAGATCAGTTGTCCATAGATCGATCTTAAATGTGTCTAAACTTTCTGCCTCAAAGAGAGAAAGCAACATAGCTTTACTTTCTTTCTTCTGTTTGCCCTCAGGTGTATCAGCTTCCCATTCTATTTTAGTAGGTGTCTGAGTTTCATCGAGTGTCACTTCGATTTTTATTTCTGATTTGTTACTCATTGGTAATTATTTTATCGGTGATAATTTGTAGTTCTTTTGTTTTAGCAAGTTAAGTATACCCTTCTTACCGGCTAAGTGTGCTGCGCCTACAGCGTACAGTGTTGGGGTATTTGCACATTTAGAAATTCTATCTACCATAATCTGATTTCTATTATATATCAATCTCTTACGGAAATGTCCCATACTGCTTTTTGTCACTTTGAATAGAGCTTGGATATTCTCTTGCTCATAGAGTTTGGTCAACTTACTCATCGACTTATTGAATTTTGCTGTATTAGACAATAACGATCTTAGCATCTTAATCTGGACTTTAATATCTAACTCCTTAAGAATAGAGGTATGTTCTTCTATCGTCTCTAAGCCTTCAGTCTTTAACTTTAGATCTTTAGCTTTATTCCATAAGAATACATCCAGCGGAAACCCATTATCCTTACTGAGTAAAGATTCTGATATTTTATTTAATATAATCAAGGGGAGAAATTGTTCTAAATGCAGCAAGTCCATATCGTATGTCTTAAGCATCACCTTGCGACACTTCGTAAAATGCCTTTCACTCATTAAGTCTGACAGCCTCCCATCAGGTATCATGTATACCATAGGGTCTATCTCGCTCTGTGCTCGATCAATATCTATCTCACACATCATTGTCTCACACTGACACATTGCTGCGATTACTTTATCTACATGCCTATAGGCTATATTATCTCTTACGTGCATGGTACCGAAGACGTAAGAGGCTACCCCAATATGTGGTCGTTGCACTTTCCAGAGCAGAGATTTTTCTATCATACCTTATCAGACAAATTAAGAAATAGGACACACAAAAAAATGGCCGTTTCTCCTTGAAGAAACAGCCACTTTTTGGAGGTATAATTCATCTTTATACTAATCGTACTCGTACGGGAGTACTCTATTTTTCTTGATATTAGATAAGGTCATGAATGTTTTCATTCTTTCGACCTCTTCTATTTGTGATAATTTCTTGAATAATAACTGCTCGTAAGATGAGATATCTTTAGTAATCACTTTCAGTAAGAAATCGCCATCTCCAGTGATAATATATCCTTCTACGATTTCTTCGATATTATTTACTTTTTCTATGAAATTCTCTAATGCATTTTCCTTATTCCAAGCTAAAGTCACGAGAATAAAAGTTCTTACATTGAGTCCGAGCTTCTCAGCGTTGACCTCTGCATGATAACTATTTATAATATTAATATTCTCAAGTTTCTTTACCCTTTCTAAAGTTGGTGCAGGTGACAAACCGATCTGCTTAGATAACTCGAGGTTAGTAATTTTACTATTTCCTTGTAATATTTTAAGAATCTTCAGATCCAGTTTATCGATCTTATCAGCCATATATTCTACTTGTTCAATTAAGGTGCAATTATAAAATAAAATTTTTTAAAATACAGAAATAATTACGTAATTAATTTACGAAAGGACGAAATACCTACAATAATTTTACAATATGCAAATATATTAATTGCTCACAGTTAGGAAATTAGGACGATTTCTATGTCATTATACTGTAAAAACCACTCAATTCTATCATAAAAAAAAGCCGAAGAACTACCTTCGGCTTAGAAACCAACTATGAAAAAACTTTCTACTTTCTTAGTAACGGATGAGAAGGATAAATTGTTATCCGTTATGTACTTTATTATGGAAATATTCCTAATGTCATATAATCTGATGCAACCTTATTGATAGCATTAATGAATGCCGCAGTTCTAAGGTCTGTTACTTTACGCTTTCTTTTATATACTTCCCTTATTTGGCTGTATGCTGTACTCATCGTCTCCTCTAACCCTGATCTTACAAGATCTACCTCATCAGCTCCACGAGTTAGAAATGTCTTCTCTTTCTGACTGACTTTCTTTCCAGTCGTCTTCTCTACTAATGAGACTAAGTTAGTGTAAGCATTCTGATCAAAACGCTTCTCTATCCTACCGTATCTTACATGGGATAGATTCTTAAGCCACTCAAAGTATGAAACAGTAACACCACCTGCATTAAGATACATATCTGGGACGATAATGACGCCTTTCTTAAGCAAGATCGCTTCTGCATCTGCAGTGACAGGTCCGTTGGCCGCTTCTGCTATGATTTTAGCTTTTACTTTCTTGGCATTCTTTTTATTGATCTGACTCTCCAGGGCTGCAGGTACAAGTATGTCACATTCTATGCCCACCCAATCATCACGTTCTGCCATTTTCTTCGTGCCAGGGAATCCTATTATGGAACCGTTATTCTTCCTATACTTGACGAGTTTTTCTATATCGATTCCTTTTTCATCGACGATAGTACCTTCTATTTCTGAGACTGCAATGACCTTAACTCCACCTTCTCTTATAGAAATAGAACCCGTGAATGAGCCTACATTACCAAGACCTTGTATCACCATAGTCTTACCTTCGATACCGGGAGCGAGCCCCATCTCATTGCAATCTTTTTCGTAGCTGAGCATTTCTCTTAGTCCATAGAACACCCCACGTCCTGTGGCTTCTGTCCTACCTTGTATACCATTCTGATGCACAGGCTTACCCGTTACACAGGCAGCAGAGTCCAGCTCTCCATTTCTTAGTTGCTGGTAAGTATCCAGAATCCACGCCATCTCACGGGAGCCTGTTCCATAGTCTGGAGCTGGTACATCTACTCCTGGTCCTATGAAATTCTTTCTTACTAGTTCTACAGTATATCTTCTTGTTATTTTTTCTAATTGCTCTTCAGTATACTTTCGAGGGCTGATTTTGACACCGCCCTTAGCACCACCGAATGGAACATCTACTAATGCACACTTGTAAGTCATTAATGATGCCAGAGCCATCACCTCTTCTTGATTCACCAGGTGACTGAATCTTATTCCACCCTTAGTAGGTAATCTGTGGTGACTATGTTGTACTCTATAAGCTTCTATTACCTGGAATGATTTACCTATCCTAACCGGAAAATTCATCTGATAGATAGAATTACAGACTTTAATCTGCTCTAATAACCCCTTTGGGTGATCTGTTAGGGCAGAAGCTTTGTCAAAATTACGCTCTACACTCTGATAAAAGCTGGCTTGTTTTTCACTCATTAGATATGTCTTTTTCGATTTTAGAAATCTTTCTGTCTAATTTAATTAAGTAAATAATCAATACAAAAAACAAAATAACCACCACTCCTAATACTGTGTATATCTTACCTGTGCTTCTAAAGAAATCATCTACAGCTGATTGTCCAAACAAAGGGCTGCAAAAAACGGGAAAAAGTAATATGGATAGGAAATAGTTTTTCATTTGTAAAGCTAATCTCGCTGTTTTTTGACTAATTCCAAACATTAAAGAGAATTATTATATGTCTTCAATTCCCATTTGTTGGAGATATTCTGAATACGTGTATATAATTGTGCAATCCACAATCCTATCAGAGTATAAGCTATGACCGCAGGATAGAAAACTGCCTTTAACGTATCATCTAAGTCATCCTCTGCAAAGCCAGGATTACCGCCATTACCAGGGTGTAAGCTATCGGTCATTCGGGGAATTACCATGACCAATATCATCAATGCTATGAATGCAAATATATTAAACACTCCACTCAAGCGAGCACGCGAATCTATATCCGTAATCGAAGATCTCAATATCCAATATGAAAAATAAATTAACATCGCGATTGCCGTCATATTAAGTTTCACATCATTCGTCCACCATGCACCCCATGTGAATCTTGCCCACATACTGCCTGTGAGTAGACCTGCTATACCGAAAACTAATGCAATCGATGTCAATGCCGAAGATCGTATATCGTGCCTCAAGTCTGACCCAATGAGATATCTGACACTATGGTAACAAGAGATCAATAACAGTAGAAACATAGCCATCCATATTGCCACATGAAAAAACTGATTCCTGATAGTCTCGTATAATATAGGCATGAAAGGAAATCTAAAGTCTGTAGTGCTATGGAGCTCAGATAGTGCCGCCCAATTTCCTTGCTGCTGAGGTGAAACTAAACTTGGCTTTTCTATCTTGACCGCTCTTGCAAACTGGGCATAACCATCTATATCATTGTCAGTGATGATGCTACATTCTACGTAATCAGCATCTCCATATTCTATATCTGTCGGAATATCAAAGAAAGCTGTTAACTGTGCATCATTAACGACACCTACTTTCTTAGCCTTTAATAATCGATCATCAGGAAATAATAAGTAAGCGTTCGTCTCAGATGTTGCGTAATGTGTATTGTAAGCCTCTACTGTGATATCATACTCTTGCCCGACGACTGCTACCCCATTATCATAATCAAGTATGCCAGACTTAATAGGAACAAGTATTCCGACGACTATAGTGTACAGCATCAGAATTACACCTAAGTACTTCCACCAATTTGCAATCTTCATAAGTATCAATAATTTATTAAACTTTTGCGTCTTTATAAATAGAATACTAAAACACTAAAATGGGCAATTCCAGTTATAACTTCACAATTAGTAAGCATTAAGACTTCCATGTCAATGGAATAAAAATAATTAACAAGGCTACAAATATGATATCTATACCACCTAACATTAGCAAATAACTATTCACTGCAGTATCCACAATAATCCTCTCAGATATCATACAAGTCCTCATACCTAACAATAGTATAGGTATCAATAGTGGTAATGACAATATCGCCATTAAGTTGTTCTGATTCTGACTGTAGGAAGATATCGAACTGATCAATGTCAGTGCTGCCGTCAGTCCTATAACACATAACATATAAGCCTGAGAGAAAAGTATAGGATTCTTAAGTCCTTCGTTACTAAATAAGATTTGCAGGCCTACTAATACTACGCCAGCTATGATAAGCTTAATACAATTAATTCCCCACTTAGCAATGATCATTTCTACCGGACGATATAATGTATAGTGATAGAGTTTTCTTTTTTGTGAATGAAAACTGAAACTATAAGAAATCACGTTAATAGAGGTGAATAGAATAAGTATCCAGAATAGGCCGACTCTTGTAGGAGCTTCTACACGACCAAATACTTTGTAGACGACAAATGTTATGGCCACGAGATAAAGCAATGAAGATAGATAAGAATGACGCTCACGTAATTCTATCATAACATCTCTCACCGCAATATGAAAAATTCTACTTATCAATAGATTTTATTAGCTGTAGGCTCGAAGATAGAGAGAAGAAATGTAAATAATCCAAAAGCGAATTGAATATTCATATGATAAATAAACTCTATACATAAGCCACTTATTTTGAATATGTTATAAAATATTGTATTTTAGCAGCCCGATTTATTGTATTGTCCTAAAAACGATTTTAATATGAAAGTATTCATTCTTTCAGTGCTCGTATTGTGTAGCACAGCATTATCTGGTATAGAACCATATTACCATTCTATCAAAGCTAATAAAGGTGATGGTATCTACTCTGTTCTCCGCAGATACCACCTAATAGATCATGACTGCAACAAAAAGCAGTTCCTGGAGCTAAATAAGCTTACCCTCAAGGATAATCTAATCATTGGAAAAAAATATAAACTTCCGATCAAGATCTACGAATATAATGGCAAAAGCATCCGTACCACCGTCGGCATAGAGAGCTGGGAACAAGCTGTCAGAATCAAAGAGTATAATGAGCGGATTCGCAGGGAAAAATTAAGATCTAAGAATTACTTAGAAAGTAAAATTCTATGGGTGCCTCATCATGAAACTGAATGTAGCATAGATAAAGTGGATAAGCAAGTCGAAGATGTTGCTGCAATCAGTAAAAACCCAGAAGGAGAAAAAATTAAAGTCGTCGAAGAAGAACCTACCTCTGGGCAAATAAAATTAATGCCGATATTCGGAGAGAAACACAAGACTGTCAAGATAAAATCTGACAAGCTTAAAAATGAAGTGTATTACATTGTATCAGGTCATGGTGGCATAGACCCTGGAGCCATGTGTACGGATTGTCCTAATACGCTCTGCGAAGATGAGTATGCTTATGACGTGGCATTGAGATTATCAAGAGAACTGATCAGTCATGGTGCTACAACACATATTGTAGTCCAGGATGCTGATGATGGCATCAGAAGTGGTAAGTACCTCAAATGTGACAAAGATGAAACCATCAAAGGTAAAAGGATAAAAGGCTCACAATTATTCAGATTAAGGAATAGGGCTGGAGCTATCAATCATCAGTACTTAGCTCACAAGAAGAAAGGCGTCAAGAAGCAAGTAGCCATCATGATACATGTAGATTCCAATACTAAGAACAAGCGAATGGATGCCTATTTCTTCCACCATAAGACCAGTAAGTCTTCTAAGAAAATGGCACAAGCCTTACAGAGTAAATTCAAAGAAAAGTATGAGTATTATCAAAAAGACAGAGGCTATAAAGGATCTGTGAAACCTTGTAATCTTTTCATGATTAACAATACCTATCCTACTTCAGTCTTAATAGAACTAGCCAATATCAAAAACAAAACTGATCAAAAAAGACTCATTAAAGAGTCTAATAGAGAACTCCTGGCACAGTGGATATACGAAGGTATCATATCCGCTAAGATATAATGGTCATTATAGGCTTATACTTATTCTATAGGAGCATACATCATAGAACATCCACGAAGATCGGAAGAAGAAACTCTTCCCAATAACTCAAAGCTTCCATCAGTGTAACATCTTCCTAAGTCCTCAGTTAGGATGAATGACTGCGTATCAAAGTTAGCTAAGTCAATAATTGCCAATTGGCCTGTCTTACCATATTTGGCTCTGCACATGACATCATTTAATTCTTGGCAGACAACTCTCATGCTGCGTGCAGGCATGTATCGAGAACCTGCAATAGAATAAGCTTGTGAGAACAACTCAGTCATGCCATACTCAGCATCTATAGAACTCAGAGGAAACCCACTCTGTAACTTATCCACTACAATATCGAAAGCCATTTCTTCTCCCCTGCGCTTCATACCACCTGTAAATATAACATTAAGTCGATCATCAGAAATCTGAAACTTCTCAGCAAAATCTAACAAAGCAAATGTTACCCCAAATAAAGTAATAGACTGAGTGGATGCAAGATTAAGTGTAGCTTTTAAATCATTGTATAATGATTCGAAATTGTCTAAATAAAAAGGCCTGTCATTATTACCCTCAGATAGATGCTTAACCATATGTATAAGAGAAGAATGCTCATTCTCTATGTAATTAGGTAATAAGCCAAATATAACCGAATCAGTATCAGGATAGAAATGCTGGTATATCGCATCACTGATCATATGATACCAATCTAAGTCATGAATTAGGTGACGGCTTATGTTCTTAATATCTGCTGTACCACTGCTTAGGAAAAATTTATCTGATGACCAGCTACCTGTCTTTATTTCGTATTGCTTAAATAAACTGATCGGTAGATATGGAATACCTTGCAAACTATTCACAGCAGAAGGATCTATTTTAAGAAGATCTTGATATCGCTTATAGGTAGAATTGGATTTAGATTGCTCATCATATATCGATATAGCTATCTCCTCAAATGTAACATCTGAGTCTGTATGGAACAGGCTTAATATTTTGCTCTTATAATCCAATTGTATCCTCTACAAAGAAACAATAAAAGCTAAACTGAATACTATTCTTACTTCATTTTTATAAGCTTTCTGGTATAGATTGATTTATCATCAGAAAATATTAAAGTGTAAAAACCACTTTCTAATCTATCTATTATTAGCTTTCCCGAACCATCCAATGCAAATGTTTTGACAAGTTGCCCACTACTATTATAAGCTTCTACTCTACTTAAGTTTAATTCTGTTTCGTAATTAATGTGATTGGTGAAGGGATTAGAAAATACACTTATTAAGTCGTCTCCATATAGTTCCTTTGTCAGAGTGGTGATACTAATCGGTAGTGGTGTATTGGCATTGTTAAACTTATAATCAGAGCCTGGAATTGCAACTGTAGATTCTGACGGATGATCGACAATAATTAGTATAGTTGTATCTATTATAGACGCCTCATCTTCCTGTAGAGTACTGGCATGAGTTTCTCTATAAATCGTAAAGAATCCATATGGAGAAGATAGTAGATCTGATGTATAGATGCTCGTATTAGTAATATCAACGTTACCCACGTTAGTATAAGCATATGACACATCGTACAGGTAGATATCATCTATTGGAGCTCCAGAGATTACAGTATCTCTTAGATAAGTTAGGTCAAAGTAATCAAGATTAATATCATAGCGGATAGGATCAAATTCCATACCCACCTCATAATTTCTTATAAATCCCTGGTTACAAATCTCATCTATAACGTATTGCCCACCAGTTATATAAATGGAATCATCCACCATAACTAAGTGATCCGAAGAAGCAAAGTCCTCTGATACATCTGCTATCTCATCGAGCGTTTCATTTTCATATCTATACAATTTATGACCTTGGATGGTAGATTCTAATATGTATACCTGCGATTCTATTTCACTGACCTGATCTAAAGAAATAATTTCTATAGGTACATCAAGCATTGTTACTAATGATGTAAAATCATTATTGTAGATATAGATTTCGTTATCTCTGCTTAGGACCCAATTTTGACTATCTATTACTTTGACCTCTTTGACATTAATATTTAGTGGAGACACACTTTTTAAGGCCATATCATTTATAATAAAAATAGAATCTCTCGCAGAGTCAAAGAAGTAGACTGCACCATCACTATTGTTGTGCAGTATTCCTTCCGTACCCTCAAGCGATATATCATCCATAAATACGTCATTACGATATCTCTGTAGATTGGAATAATTAGTCCAAGCATACACAGTCTCTGCTGAGTCTATTGCTACACTTTGTATTCCTCCAGCGAATACTGGCCCAGGATTGTGGATTGTGGTAGAAATATAGTTACCTGAACTATCCTCTCTCACAACTACATAATCAGGAGAGAAATCATCGATCTCAACATTGACTAAATCAAATAAATAGAGTCTCAATTTCCCATCTGAATTATAAACGGACTTTGACTTAGAACGATATCTTAACTGTGACTGTAGAAGACTCTCAGGAAAAGAAAATTTATCTCTTACGAGCATGACGTCAGTTGTAGACCTACCTCTATCCTCATTTTCTACAATATATATTATCTCATTGTTATGATGTATAATTTTAGAAATTATAGCTTGATAATCTGAATGATCTAATAGTTCGAAATCCTCGAATTGGCTAAAGACAATTGATGTAGAAGTGATTATTAGAATTGTGATAATTAAATAAGGTTTCATAAAGCAACTTTTGATCTAAAATAATCAGTGGTCTAACCCCCTATTAACCAGAGAAGATGATAGGGTTTAATAGTATTAATAAATATAGGTCATTATTTTGAATAAGCAAGATGCGACTGCTGGTGATCTGTGCACTGATGGTTGTATAGTATTGATGTCACTCACTTATGGTGATCTCCGACTGTGATCGAGAGAATCATTGATTAAGTAAAATAATATTGAGCTTGGATTCTACAAGGTAGTTACAAATTGTTATGTTCTTAATACTTATATTTTGTGACAGAATAGTGTAACAAATCTGTATTATACTACTATCAAGATACTCGTATTATTGTCCTTAGAATGAAGAGCACAATGCTCTTTGAAAATATCAAATCGACTACTTAGAGTAATGTCCTTATTACTGAAGTGTTGCATCAATTCATCAGATGTGTAATCCTCTATAGCACCATCTGAGCATAGTAGAAATAAATCACCAGGTTTTACATTTGGAATAACCTGTACGCTAACTTCTATATCAGATAACTCTTGTGCCGCATAGATGGCTCTTGTAATTCTATTCCGTAGAGGGTGAGTCTTCATTCCTATATCAGAAGAAATAACACCCGCATCGTAGAGTTCTTGGACAACCGAATGATCTTTTGTTGCCCAATACTTATTATTATCACTTTTTTTATAATATACTCGACTATCGCCTACATGTAATACAATCGCTTTGTCTTCATTAATGTAAACTAAAGCTATCGTGGTTCCCATGCCAATAAGAGCTTCATCTATATTGGCTAAATTGTGCATACTCTTATTTATTTTCTTCACAACCTTTGTCAAAGACTTTACATTAAACTGGTAATCATACTTATTATAATATTTCACAATAGAATTGACTACATATCTACTGGCTTTTGATCCATAACTATGCCCGCCTACTCCATCGCAAACAATAAAGAGATTCTCCAATGGGTCAATAAACAGATTGTCTTCTTGGTATTCTCGCTTACCTTGGTGATGAAAACTATATACTTTCATAAGTCTTAGTTTTTATATTCGGTAATAAATAAAAATGTTGTATTCCCTAATTTTATCCTATCGCCATCCATTAAGAATAGCTCTTCATCATCTGCCAATTTCTCCTCGTTGAGGAATACTCCATTTTTACTTTTCAGATCCTTTAGAACAAAGCTCTGCGTTCCTAATGGATCTTTGAATGTTCTTATGCTGCAATGGATTCTGGAAATATCAGAATCATCAGTAATCAACTGAATATCTGCCTTTTTATTTTCTGACTTTCTTCCTATTGTCATTGTCCCATCTTTGAGGTCAAATCTCATTTGACCTGTTAGAGGGTTTGGAACAACCTCAATACATGCAGATATTATCTCTCTATGCTTTGTTGAAGTCAGAACGGTAGACTTATCAATACCACCCGACTTCGGTACTCTTAATTCAATAACAGAATTACAAGACTTATTTTTACACTTAAATTTGACCTTCTTTCCTGCCACATCTGGAGGAAATTTCATATCAAAATTATGCTTGCATTCGTTACACTGAATATTCATAGTTATTCTTTATCTCCTTTAATATTTCAGTTTTAGCTTATTAACTTTCTTACATGAAGGACAAGAAACATGAGGCTTGTCCTTAGAAAATTTATAGTCAAAGTATTTAAAACCTGTTCCGCAACTTCCACATTTAGAAATGGATGGTTTTATTTGTACTGGGATAGAACAGTTAGGGCATTTAAATTTATTTTGATTTAATTGCTGTAAAGTAGTCCTATCAATTGCAAGTGTACTTTTGCATTTAGGGCACTTACAAGTCATTATATTTCACTTTCGTTAAATCCAATAATTCCATCGCCTTCAAATAAGTCACTTAACTCATCAAATTCTGAATCATCTTCTGTAACAGTTTCATCCTCAGTTACAACTTTAAATTCATCCATTCTAATTACATCGTCTTCTTCTACTACTTCAAATTCTTGATCAGATCCTTCATCTATGACTACAACCTCAATGTCCGCCTGATTAGCTTCATTGATAGCATCTGTATCTGATTGGTCTATTTCTTCTATTGCGATCTGATCCAGATTATCAGAAGGCACTGCTTCTACATCAAAGTCACTCAACTGATCATTAGGTACTACTTCATTAAGACTTGTATCATCCATGAAATTTTCTAATCCATCTAATGACTCCATGTATGGACTATCTTTGTCGATTTCAGCTTCTATTTTCACATTAACCTTGTCTTCTGTTTCTGATAATATCATCTCAGCATCTAAACCTTCATGTCTAACTTTTAGGTCAATCATAGATCCCTCATCTGATTCTAAAGCCACAGTCTCTTGATTACGAACTGAATGAATAACATCAATATTACCATCATCATTTAAGTCTACAGATTTTACATCGAGATTACCATCACCATCTATATCTTGTAGAATGACCTCTGCTATTCCATCATTGTCAGCATCTATAATGATCTCATCATTATTAGAAAGATAATTATCATTAGTAGTCTCATTTACAGATGCTAAAAAGTCTGCCTGATCATTTTCAGACATTGTATCCCACTCTTCTTTGTAATAAGTATTATAAGTGTCACCATTCCATTCAAAAGCACCGCCTGCACCTAATTCTTCTCTCGCTGACTTAAATGCGTCTTCAAAGGAATGTCCAGAATATTCATTTTGACTAACTGCTATATCTAACTCAAAATCTAAAGACTCTACATTATTTTCTTCCTGAGAGTTCTCCTCGATAGGGCCTACAAAAGCGTCATTTAATAACTCTTCATTACCTGCATCTATGCTTAAGTCAGAAGACATAGCTTCTGTTCTATTAGGAGTTAATAATGAAAATAAAGCAGCTCCAGAAAAAAGGCCTCCTAATCCTAAGCCAGAATTTAGTAGCGTTCTCTTTTGTTTTTCATTCAGGTTCTTAATTGTAACTTTTCTTCTAAATGATTTTGTGTCGTGTTTTAAGTTTGTTGAAGTGTTTGACTTTTCCATAATTATTTCGTTTTTAATGTTTTATTAATCAATTACAATTCAAATGTATCTCAGTTTTTATGCGAAAAATCCAAAACTGTACAAACTGGCTAATTTTGTGTGCCAAGTATAAAAACCATTGATTTCATTGCGTTAAAAGCTTATGTATAGCATCACATTTATCATTTAAGCAACTCTTTTTCCCTTTCCAAATCGTCAAAGAATGCTTCAGCATACTATATCCACACTTAGGACATACTAAGAGGTTATCATACTCAAGTTTCAGAATATCTAATTTTTCTTGTTTTTGAGACATTGGTGCAGCAAATAGACCAGGGATTACCGAAACCAGTCCAACTCCCATAATTAAAGCATATCTCATCGTATCATTAGGAATCAACTGCGGAAATCCTACAATTATGATTATTACAAATAGACTTAATCCTAACCTGAGGTATACTGGTTTTTTAGAACGCTCTGTTAGTTTGTTTTTTTTAAGTCCATACTCATGATATGTCTTAAAAAGCTCAGTGTATTCTTTAGTAAAATCTGTTCTTTTTTCATTTACATGCGCCTTAATTTTAACTAATAACTCAGCAGCAATTATGTGGTAGTCTCCAAATCTTAAATGATCGGCATTTTTAAAGCTTGACTTAATTACTCGTCGTTTATTTACATATGTGCCATTCTTGCTCGATCGATCAATTATTTCGTATCTATCACCATCTATAGAAACTTCAGCATGAAACCTACTTACGGTATCATTGTCTAATACAATATCATTCTGAGCATGAGCACCTATTTTCACTAAATTCATAGATTATTTTCCTAATAATATTTTCTTAATTTTTGTTTCTAAGGTCTTAGAAATTTCCAAAGACTTATCGGTCTGATAAAACTTAATTATTTTATTGCCGACTTCTTTTATATTTTTAAAATTCAAGATTAGCGACCTATGCACTCTATAAAATTGTGGTGCAGATTCAGTAACAAACTCATATTTCTGGAGCTGTTTTGTCTGGAGTATTGATTTATCTTTTATTAAATTGATAGATGTATAGTTACCGTTGGCTTTAAAGAAGTTGATATAACGATATGATATTTTTCTGATTCCCTCCTTTGTTTTAAGAACGAATTCACTATTCTCATCTGCATCAGTAGAAATATAATTCTTATATGAATTGATAAGTTTTATATTATCAATGGGATGTTCTATAAAATCAAATACTCTCATTTTCCATGCATCTAATGCATGAGACATATTCGAACATAATGTAATATGAATATCTTTATAATTCAGCTTAATATAAGATATCATTACTCTATCTTCTGTTGTCAGCTGATTAGTAAAATAGTAGATTAAGCAATTAGGATGTGTCTTTATAAATGTTGTGAGCTCTGAACTTTTATTAAAAACAATAGATTTATAATCTCTCTGGTAACTGAATCTAATAGACATAATCTTATGCTCCTCTAATCTCTCTTTTTTATAGAATATAATATTGTCCATATTTCTATTTAAAAACTGTTAGTGTCTTTTTAATTTTTGCTCCGGATATTTCTAAGACATAGAAGTACACGCCACCAGGATAACCAGAAGCATTCCAATCATTCTTATAGTTTTCGACAGAGTAAATCACATCACCCCACCTATTAAATATTATAAGTTTACTATCTAATATTTCATCATCGGTATTGAACCGAAGAACATCGTTTAGACCGTCATTATTGGGTGAAATAACATTGGTAGGATTAATATTACTAAATGCATCATTCTTTATTGTCAAAGTTGAAGACATACAATCTGGACAATTTTCTATACACACCTCATATTCTATTATTAGTGCTTCACCAAAATCATCTGTGACTGTAAATGATAATAGGCCAGTAGATGAAACATCTAATACATCAATTTGTGATTCATCGATGTTTAGTAATTGCCAACTATATTCAGATGGTACATTATCATTGAAAAGTAAATTTATTGTTTCTTCTTGTCCAAGAACAGTCGTTATTTCATCTGCTACTAAATCAAATGCACATGAGTTACTTTCAAATATACATTCGATAATTTCAGGTAATCCCATACATTGTCCATTCTCAGGATTAATCGTTATCATAACCTCAATCTGATCACCCTCAATAAGATCAGTAATAATGTATTCTGATTCCGTAATTTCTAATTCATTAATAAATACACCATCTATTTTATAAGAAATAGAATAGCTTAAAGCGTTTTCTACCTCATCCCAGTCTATAATGGCAGAATCTAATCCAAGGTTACCACATGTAACAGTACCTAAATTTAGAGCTTCATTGATAACAATAGTTTGTGTAGAACTATCGATACAACCTTCAATTGTCTCTGTAACTACTTGTACGGATTTAACACCAGATATGGTCCAGGAGATATTATTATTTGCATCTAAAACTCCTCCATCTAAATCTATTGATGTAGTATTACCAATCGTAGTATTATTAAATTGTACAGATTCACCGATGCAAGCAAAGGTAGATGAAAATGTAAATTCTGTTACTGGAGCTTCATTAACCGTCAAGGTGTAAGTCGGTCCTTGGCGATCACAATCATCATTATTGTAGAAATATCTCGAACTGATCGTGTATTCACCAGCAGGTAATCCTGCAGGGTCTACAGTTCCAGTTGCTTGATCATAATAAGATGCTGCAGGATCTGGACCTAAGACGACATCAAATCTTCCATCAGAATCCATGATGGTTCCGTCAAGATCAAATGTGAAAGTCACCGGAGCATCATTAGTACATATCTGATCACTTCCATTCTGCGGAATAGTTGTTAATGGCGCTGGACAATCAGTTGTTTCGCATTCCCATGTAACGGTTGCACTGTTACCGCAGGGTGGACTTCCTATTGCTGTTACAGAAATAAATACTGTCTCATTTACATTTAACCCTGCAGCTATGTAATTAGTCAATTGATAATTAGTATCGCTAAAAGCTGCTGCACCAGTTACATCTATTATATACCCTGTAGCATCTAATACATCTTTCCATACAAACTCTATAGAACTATCTGTTAGGTTACCACACTGAACCTGAGGATCCGATAACGGAGGTACCACTAAGTAACTTGCTGATACGGGATCTGACATACAACCATTGAGATCTATAACTGTCAGCATAATGTCCTGCTGACCTTCTGCAACGGCTACATAATCTACTGTCGCTGAATTATTATTATTAGGGGTCCATATATAATCTGCTATCTCTGCGTTACCAGCACCGTAGAATATTTCGCTTACTGAAGCTACGCCTCCGGTCAAACATATGTCATCTATTGCGCCTATCTCAGGCGTAGGTATAGGAATAGAAGTTAATGTCAGAGATCCCTGAGAAATGCCACAAGCTGTATTGGCATCCACAATGATCGGCTGGCTAAAGTCGTAGCCAGTTAGGTCAAATGTGATCTGAGCCCCATTGGCACTTTGAGTAGAAATCACAGCACCTGTTCCAGCTACATTCCATGTGTATGTATCCGTAGAGCCTGCAGGGACATCTATAGAGAATTCCTTTCCTATCAAGTCATTAGCACAAAATTCTGTAACACCTTCTATGATCGGTGGTGATGCGACATCAGAATCCAACATATAAGGTCCAAATAGCTCTGCACAACTACCGTTCTCCTCAGGACCACCATCAGGGTAATCTGAGTTAAAGAAACTGTAAGACACTCTTACACAATACTCTCCAGCAGTTATGGTTGTGATACTGAAACAATTACCATTACCCACAGCTGAGCCTTCTGGATCATCGCATAGAACCCATTCTACCAAATAATTAGGATCTATCTCAGGCCAATCATCATCTACACCATCAAGATCTAACGCCCAACAATACTCAGTTCCATTATGTGTACATGGACCTGGTGTTAAATTGGCTAAAACTTCAGTAGTCTGTACAGACACTTCTATCGGAAAGTCACATCTTGTTCTATTCCAGTCTTCGTCCTCTGATAATTCTACCAAGTATATACACAATCCTTGAGGCGCATTATACGGTATAATTTCTTCTTGGAATGTTTCAGGATGTATCCACTCATAATCTTCAAAATTTCCATCTAAGTCTTTAAACTGGCAATCGTACATGAAGAAAGTGTATGGCTCTTTGAATTCTTCTCCCACGAGATTAACTGTTACTTTCAGGAAGAAATTACATCCACATTCTGGATCTACAGCTTCAGCACAGATTTGGTTACCTACATCACCTAATCCTATTAGTCCTCCACCCCATGGCACCATACCTCCCGCTCGATTGATTGCCTCCGATGGATCCCATCCTTGCTCGAGATCTTCGTAGCATACATCGAACTCGTATAATTCATCTGGATAAGGTGCAATGATGAAGTCCAAGCAACAATTACCAACACAATCCCCGTCATCGCATGCATTCTCACAAGGTCCATATACATCCTCTATACAGATCGTATAAGTTGTAGGAAGACTTACAAAAGGTAGTTCCACCATAGGTCCAGGAGCACCATTATCACCCTGACTCACTACCTCATTGTATCCATCTAATCCCGGACTAGAACTCCAATCGAAGCATAAGTCTGAGCCTGGATCATAAGGTCCAGGACCATCAAAAGATCCATTATCCGAAGGTGAATCCCCTGCATGATACACATTAAAGGCAACCATCTGACCTGGGCAATACCGACCAGGAATCAGTGGATTACAATCTGATTCTACAACCACAGATTCCATATTATCTATCACATAAGCCGCTTGTCCAGTAATGGATATATCCCACTGACATTCCGATCCTGCACATCCATCCACGAATATGTAATATGTATTACCGATAATCATACCATTTAGGTTAAAATCTTTACAAGATTCGTCACCTGGACAACTGTCGTCACCTGATAAGCAACTACCACCACACGCATCATAGATTCCTGCTTGTATTCCAATCAGTCCACTACCACCGGGTATACAACCATTAGGGCAAACTGTAGCATCGATCTCTGTTGATCCTGCTGTAAATGCAAACCAAGACATATTATTTGGCACGCCTCCTCCACATAATGGTGAAGGTTGACCTGGCTGATTATTAGTTCCTGTCCAAGGCGGACTACAACCGGAAACACCAGATGCTAATTCATTTATATCACAAGTGTAGCAGCCACCATTTCCTGATGGAGAGGCATCTTCGCAAAATGAACACACTTGACCAACACCACCACTACAGCTGAGGCAATTAGCATCAACCGTAAAAGAATGGGTAAGACTATTGCCGCAATCATCAGTTAAAGTATAAGTAACAAGTCTTGATCCACTACCTAAATTAATGTCACATGGTATTTCTGTAGAAGAGAATGTAAAACCGCCTGGACATGGAGCGGTACTTTCGTAATGTATTCCTTCTTGCAATGGGAATGGCCAAGACAAGCTGCTTGGGTCTGAAGGATTTGCAAGCCAAACACAATCAGGAAATGAATATGGCATCTGACACTCAACTACATTGAGATCAAAAAAGATTCCACTCGGCAAAACAGTCCCTGGATCTATCCATTGTAATCCCGTAGGGCCGTTACCTATTGTTATTGTCTGAACGAAAGGGTTATCAGGGTGAGCATTCCCACATAGATCTTGTAATATATATTCTCTGGTTAAGATACCTTCAGAATCACAAATAACCTGAGAAAGATCTTCTATCCCATTGACAACTCCTACGCCCTCACAAGCATCTATTGTAGCTAAGTTATTAAGCGGTGGTACATCTGAGAAACAATCATAAGATTCATTCGATGAAAATGGTGCTTGGAATTCTGGTGGTGTCGTATCTTCTGTCGTAACAGTACCTGTAGTAGTTGTTTCGTTACCACAATCATCAGTAATTATAAAGCTAATTGTGATTGAGGCACCACACTCTGGGATAGTCCCATTCCAGTCATTAGTTATATCTGCACTCGAGTCACAACCTTCTGTGACCATAAGCCCAGGTCTATTGTTTACCCAGTCTTGTATAAAAGATGCATTGGTAGACATATCACACTCGAAAGTTAGATCATCAATTGGGTTATCTATGGTTGGCCCTCTAGTATCCTCTATGGTGATGGTCATATTAGTTGTAGTGGCGTTGCCACAGTTATCCATAATTGTAAAAGTGATTTCTATTTCTTCATTACAATCAAATGTCGTAACTCCTGATCCATCCCAATCATGCATTAAAGTTACGATTACATCTCCACTATCAGAACAATCGTCTGTAAGATCACCTGGTGTCAATTCATTCACATAAGTGTCTATGTGCTCTTGTATATCTGGTGCATTACCTGTACCATTACATTCAAAAGTGGCATTTTGAGGTTCAACAACAAAAGTAGGAGGATTATTATCTATTAATGAGTAGTTAGCACTTGTTGTCATTGCAAGACTTCCGCAATTATCCATTACCGTGAACGTTACGGTGATATCAAATCCACATGAATTAGGAATCCAATTAGCTGGGTTATAATCATTAGTCCATGGGTCAGTTATTGTCCCACATGCAGAAGAAGCAAGACCTCCTCCATTGCTCGCTAACCAAGCTTGAAATTCTGGACTTGAGTCAGGATCACTTCCTGCACAGCCTGCTGATTCATCTACCGTCAAGTTATTAATTGTTATTCCAGAATTAACTCCGCAACTACAATCTGGATTAATCTGATCGTTAGCAGATGTAGGATCACCATCATTACAAGGAGCTCCTATTTGATCTTGACCATTACAGAACTGACTAACATCACCTTCCCAAGGAAGTAAAGGATTACCTGTAGTAGTAAGATCCAGAATGTTACAAATAGAATCTGGGTAACAGCCTGATAGATTATTGTTTTGAAGCCTAAGATGTAAAAGGTTTAAATGTGTGTAACTTGGAATCTCTCCAGTAAGGGCATTATCTTCTAATCTGATGTCTTCCAAAATTGGATTGTCGTTAAATTCTGGTAACGAACCTATAAATCCATTGTCATTAAGTCTAAAAAATAGAGCTACGGGAAGAAAATCAAAAGTTGGCAACTCGTCCGATAAATTATTTCCTTCTAATGAAAGCACCCTTAGAACAGGTAGGCTTAGATTAGGTAAAGCTCCTGATAATGAGCAAAGATCGCATCTTAATACTTCTATATTCGAGATAGAAGTGAAGCTTGGAAGATTACCAGTAATCCCATCATTGCCTGATAGAATTAATATCTCAAGATTAGATAAGTTAATGTCAGGGATAGTGCCTATCAAATTATTTCCAATTAAATCCAAACCACAATTGACCACTCCATCTAAATCAATACATCTTACTCTATTGTTCTCACATTCTACGCCATACCATCCATTACATGGATCACAATTAGCTCCTGCTGCACCATCTACCCATCCGGTATTAATAGTCCAGTTAGCGCCTCCTGTAGCATTGTAGAGCTGCATGAGTCCGTCATAATCAGGATGCATAGGTTGAGGACATTGACCTTTTATAATTAATGGAAATGATAAAATCACTATAATCAAAAATGCTCTCATATCTCTATTTAAATACGGTTAATGTTCTTTTAATAGTCAGACCATATACTTCTAAAACATAGAAGTATATACCTCCAGGTATGCCATCAGCTGACCAGTCGTTCTCATAATTCTCTGTTGTAAAAACAGCATCTCCCCATCTATTGAAAATTGTCAATTTAGAATCAGGGAGTAGAGATTCATTGTTGAATCTCAGTATGTCATTAGAGCCATCATCATTGGGGCTGATGATATTGGTTAATGTAAGATCAGCTAAGTCTTCATTAACTATAGACAGGATAGCAGAATGACATTCTGAGCATGAAGAATCACAAATTTCGTAAGTGACTTTTATCGTGTCGCTAAAATTACCGATCACTGTAAAATCAAGAAATCCTACATCGCCAATCTCTGTAAAATCAATCAAGCCATTATCATATTCTATAACTGTAAAAACTGATCCTGATGGATAAGAGTCATTAGTCAAGACATTAATTTGTGTTGGTGTATTGAATTGTGTTTCTATTAGATCATTTTGGAGATCAAAGAAGCAGTCAGGTTCAGTAATTGATATTTCATATGGACCTAATAATCCAGAGCATGCAGAGTTACTGCCAGTAAGCACATCTATTATCATACCGTTATATTCGCAGATATAACTCCCAGATGGTAGAAGTACAGGATTGCCAGTAGCAACTATGATATTAGTTAAGGCGTCTCTCCAAATGTATTCTCCATTAATTAAAGTAAAATCTTCGCCATCAACTCTATAGATATCTACAAGTACTTCGGCTTCATTATCTAAGTAATCTATAGATATAGAATCTGCAAGTAGAATACGAGAGGCATTTATCGTTACGAGACTATCACAACTATTGCCATTATAATCTTGTGCCCCAGATGCACCAAAAAGTTGTTCATTAAAATTATTAAAACTATCTATATCGTCTATTACTATAGTCTGTCCATTGACGTCGTAGGAGTAAGGCAATTGGCATTCATAAAGTGGAATTTCAACAACACCAGGATCTATTGATCCTACAAGGTTAATTTGTATGACTTGTTCGATAAGGCAACAATCACCTGTTACATCAGTCAGGACTCCATTAGATGAAAGTATTTCTGAGATACCGATGGATGCACCATTAGACCATTCGTAAGTAATGCCACTTGCTGGATCAGAGAATGTAGGTGGTGTAAACTCATCACCATCTATCGCCATAGCTGTATAGCATAAGTCATATTCTCCAAAGTCCTGTTGATCAAGATTAATTATTGTAATAGAATGACATACTTCCCCATTAATACTTACATCACAATAGGTAGATACTTCTGTAAGACATATTTCATATATGCCGACATCATGAAACACCATAGCAACTATATTACCACCAAGCTCTGCGTTATCGACTCCAACTGTTCCATAGCTAATGTTAGGACCTTCTCCACTATCTATAACTGCATCCCAGTCTACGTTTTCTGAATTTGGGCCCGAAATAGTCCAAGAAAATGCTGCGCCAATATCGTCCATATCAAAAACTCCATTATCTCCTTCGGCAAAAAAGAAAACCTCTTGTCCAGGACAAAACACATTAGGTGCTATCTCATCACATCCTCCACGTTGATCTACAGATGATGTTACACTTATTTCACTGGCATTAGGTATGTCAAAACTCCAGTCAGTATTTGATGCTATATTTAGTTCTACATTACACATAGATCCACATTGCCCATCTACAATAAGATAGTAGGGATTACCTATAATTAAATTAGATAGAGTTATTTCGTTGAAGCCATTATTTGGTATTGGAATCATCTCGCCTTCACAACTACCACTACAATCTGTCCAAAGAGCAACTGCCACACCTTCACTATTACATGGAGCATTTGCAGGTAATTCACAGTTTGTTACTGTAATGCTTATGTTTAATGAGGTATCACCAGCTACGAATGGAAATGCTAAGGCATTTTCTATTAATTCAACACCCATGCATAAAGGCTCTCCATATTGGGGGTTTTGAGTGCTATAATTTGGTGTTAAGAATATGACGCCATCAAATTCACCTAAATCACATTGTGGTACTATTTCGCATCCAGGTATTTGATCATCTGGTGTCGTTGTTGTTCCTATGCAACTACAATCATTTTGTATTTGGTCATTAGTGGTTAGAGGGTTGTTGTCGTCACATGGTGCACCGACCTGTTCTTCTCCGTTACAAAATGGAATGTGGTCTCCTTGGTTGGGGAGTTTGGGATTGTTTGAACTATCGAAATTTGGAATATCACAAAGCGACAAATTGTAGCATCCTGCTATGTCATTGTCTGCTATCCCAAAGTAACTTAAACTCGATAACTCATTTATAACAGGAATATTTCCTGTCAAATTATTTCCTGAAGATGCAAAAGTACTTAAGTTGGGTAACTGTTCAAGTTTAGGCAACTCCCCAGTTAGTAAATTGTTTTCACAATTAAAAATAAACAATAGCGGCATATTAATAAGATCTGGAATTGTATCGGTAAGGAAGTTTCCATTACATTGAAAAGCCTCTAAGTTATTTACATCATTAAAACTTGGAATATTGCCAGAAAGTAGATTATTAGAAATGGAAAAAGTACTTAAATTAAGCCCGTTAAGTTGAGGAATTTCACCAGTTAATAAGTTATAATCGAGAAAAACAGAAACCAAATTTTTGTTATTATCTAAGCTTGGAATTTCACCGCTTATTTTATTGAAGTTTAATCCAAAAAATTCTAATTTTTTAAATTGACCAAATGGCGGAATCGTTCCGGTAAGATCATTGTTTTGTAACCTTAAAATAACTAAAGAGTCCAATTGCAATGTCGTTAGTGGACCATTTAGATTATTAGACCCCATCTGTAAACTTGATACGCGTCCATTTAAACATTCTATCCCATACCAAGTCTCACCATTAAAATTACAAGGATCACATGATGTCCCCTCAGCACCTTCTTTCCACCCATTATTAATAATCCAGTTTATTCCTCGTGTTGATACATACAATTCCATTAAAGCATCGTAGTCTGGGTGATTACAGTCTTGAGTATCACCGCTACAACTACAATCATTTTGTATTTGATCATCAGTGGTTAGAGGATTGTTGTCGTCACATGGTGCACCGACCTGTTCTTCTCCGTTACATAATGGAAAATGGTCTCCTTGCCATGGGAGGAGCGGGTTGTTAATGTAGCTGATATCTGATATGTTGCATATTGTAGAAGGAAAACAACCACTAAGGTTATTATCTTGTAACCTAATCCGATTTAATAAAGGGTTGCCAGAAAATTCTGGAATCGTCCCTTCAAAGGCATTTTCATTTAGTCTTATAAATTCAACATTAGGTAATAAATTCATCTCAGGTAACACGCCAGATAAGTCGTTATTGCTTATTGATAAAACCTTTAGACTTGGCAAGTTGAAATTTGGTAGATTACCTGATAAGCTACAATTATCACATCTTAATACTTCGACATTAATTAAGCTGTCAAGGTTTGGCAGATCTCCAGAAATGTTTTCATTTCCAGACAGTATCAATATCTGAAGTTCATTTAAAATGAAATTAGGAATAATTCCCATTAAGTTATTGCCTATTGTATCTAAAGTGCAATTAGGATTGCCATCAAGATCAATACAAGTAACCCTATTATCATCACATTCTATTCCATACCAACTACCATCACAAGGATCACAGGATTGATCCCATGGATTATCACCATTGACAGAATTAGTCCAGTTATCTCCATTAGTGGATGTGTATAATTCTATCAAGGCATTGTAGTCTGGGTGAATACAGTCCTGACTCTCACCTTTGCAACTACAGTCTGGCTGTATGACATCATTGTCAGTAGAAGGATCTAAATCATCACAAGGAGCTCCAATTTGATTATTGCCACTACAGAAAGGATTGTGATCGCCATTGTTTGGTAAATGAAAGTTACTGGAGGAATCAAACTCTTCAATATCACAAATATATTCAGGAAAGCAACCGGATAATTGATTACCGAAAATATATAAAATCCTAAGTTTTGTTAAGTGAGAATAATCTGGAATTTCACCAGATAGAGTCGTGCCAAAAATATTTATAATTGTTAAGTTGCTTAGGTTTGAGAAATTTGGAAGATTGCCAGTGAATAGATTAACACCCATTTGCAATGAATTTAAAGAATCTAAGAATTGAAAATTCGGTATTTCACCTGATAGTCTATTTCGACCAAGGCTTAGAGATTCTAATTTTTGTAAATTATTGAAATCTGGTATTTGACCAATTAAAAGATTATCGCTTAGTCCTAATCGCTGTAAATTTGGTAAATCTAAATTGGGTATCTCTCCATTTAGGTTATTGTCGTCTATTTTAATTATGCTAACTCTACTATTATTACATTCTATACCAAACCAAGAGCCATCACAAGGATCACATGATAGATCCCAAGGTCTATCACCATTTACTGTGTTAGTCCAGTTGTCTCCATTTGTAGATATGTATAAATCTAATAGGGCATTGTAGTCTGGGTGTGTACAATCTTCTGGTATTCCGCTGCAACTACAATCATTTTGTATTTGGTCATCAGTGGTTAGAGGATTGTTGTCGTCGCAAGGAGCACCTATTTCATCTTCACCGTTGCAGAATGGGATGTGGTCGCCTTGCCACGGAAGCTGTAGGTTATTATCGCTACTAAATCGATTGAAATCAAACAATTCACATACTATATCAGGATAACAACCTTCAAGTTCATTATTATCGAGAACTATTCTACCAATTAAAGGACACTGAGAAAATTCAGGAATTTCACCAATAAGGGAGTTGTTAGAAGCATCGAAATTATTAAGCTGTTGTAGATTAGAAAAATTGGGGATTATTCCTACTATACTGTTGTCACGTAAGGTCATAGCAGATAATTTAGGAATTCCAGTAAAATCAGGAAGATTACTTTTTATATTATTATTTTCTAAATCAATTTGACGTAATTCAGGACACTGGAAATCTGGTAAATTTTCGAATAAGTTACTTCTACTATAAAAAACTCTAAGATTCAATAGCTTATCGAAATCAGTATCAAGAAAAGTAAATAGATTAGAATCTATTGTAAGAAAAACTAATTCTGGACAATCAAGATCTGGAAAAGTATCTCGTACTAAATTAGATCTAATACTAAAAAAAATAAGCTCATCCATTGCCATTTTTGGCAGTGTTCCAATCAAGTTATTTCCTGAACTGGACAACTGATTCTCATTACAATCAACTTTACCATCCAGATCGATACAAGTAACTCTTCCGTTAGTGCATTCTATACCATACCATGTGCCTCCATTAAAGTCGCATGGATCACAAGATGTACCTTCTGCACCTTCTTTCCAGCCATCATTATTAGTCCAGCTACCTCCGTTAGTTGAAGAATACAAATCTATAAGTTGATCATAATCTGGATGTACATAGTTAACACAATCTTGAACATCCACCTCTACACAAAGACTACCATCACATCCTGAAAACGAATCACAATATGTTTGATAATCCAAAAGACAAATAGCATAGATACCAGCTTCTTGAAAAGTGATTTCAAATTCATTACCTCCTTTTTCACTATCAAAATCTACAGAACCATAGGTAATATCTTGACCATCTCCAGACCTTGAAGATAAAGGCTCTGTCCATAGTACATTAGCAGGCCCAGTCACTTTCCAACTCCATGCTGCTTGAGATAAATCTTCCATATTCATAAATCCATTGCTTCCCGTAGCCTTTATTCCTACTTTTGAGCCAATACATACATTATTTGCACCATTATTTATACAAAATGGATCTTCTGCTACAACATCTATTGCTACTTCATTACAATTTGGTATTTCTAAAGAATTAGTTTGATTAGCATTAACATCTAATTTAAATGAACATACTGATCCACAAACTCCATCAATTATTAAGTAATAACGGTTTCCAATATCAAAAAAATTATTTGTTGTTATGACAGTACTATTATAACATTGGGGATCCTCTAAATTAAAACATGTAGCATCACAATCAGACCAAAATCCGATTTTGAGACAAGCACTACTACATCCAGCTATTTGGGGAGTAGGTAAGTCACAATTAATATTACTAACATTAAAACTTATAGATGTTGAAGGCGCTACAAATGAGAACCAAATTGCATTACTAATTCTTATATTGCCGTTGCATATAGGAGTATTAAAAAATGGATTCTGATCACTATAAATTGGATTCATGTACACTCCATTTAGATCAGACAATTGACAAACAGGATCAGAGAGCCCACAATCGAAGTCTGCTTGACCACTAATATGATCAATAGAAAGCAAGGTGATTATTATAAAAAATATAAATCTCATCTCCTAAAACTTTTTATCCATATCAAATAAATAAGCCATATAGACTTCATATCCTACACCAGCATAAGGCCTAAGCTTTCCTATGGAGTAATCTGCTTTGATGCCAAGCTTCAGAAGTCCTCCGTTGATGAGATTCTCTAAGAAAGAATCTTCGTTAAACATGATACCCATCTGACCGAAAAACTCTCCATTGCTTACGATCCCTCCAGATATCCAGTAGGCTTCTTTCTGCTCATACCTAAGATTAGCCATGACATTGATAGACTTATCAAAAGCATATATGACCATGACGTTTGGTTCTGTATAGCTTCTGGATCTACGGCTTCTTAGATATCTGTAGCCTGCATGGAGGGTCGCATGTGGAGAGGCTATAATATCTCCAAGAAAATTAGTGCCCAATTTAGAAGGCAATAGTTGATTAAAAGAGGCGCCAAAATAATAATGTGTTTTGTAGTCATTAAAGTCATCTACGCTTAAATAGAAAGCACCTACAGTGATATTACCTCCCATACCGCTTTGAGCTTCTTGGATTAGAGATGGATCTACTTCTAAGCCATCAAACGGTGTCAGCTTATTAGGGTTATAGCGAAATTGATTGACTTGTGCACCGATTCCAAGCCGCAACTGGTCTAACCTATTTCCAAATAACTTAGGAGCTATTCTGTAACTGTATGTATATGTGAAACTGTTCTTTGAGAATGGACCTACTGCATCTCTTTCTAAGAATCCACCCATGGATACACGTGTCACTCTTCTTAAGAATGGCACTTGGACACCTACGCTCGAAGTCTGAGGTGCATCATCAAAACCTGTCCAGTCATGCCTATGAGTAACAGATACTTCAAGATTACTCCACTTAGCAGTCAGCGCAGGATTCCACATAAATCCATTCTCGTAATAGCTGCTCCAGTTAGGTATCTGCTGACTATAGGAATAGCTAAAGCTAATGCATAGCAATATTAATAGAGTGAGTAGTTTATTGATCATAAGTTGATTTTTTCTGCCGATAAAATCTCGATTATATCGGTAGTTTATTTCTATTATTTATACTTAAATTCTGTAAGTCATACATATATTAACCTCTCGCCAGTCTAAAGCCAATAGTTTCGTCTTTGTAATCTTTAGGAGCAAAGTGGCGATCCTTAATTCTACATTTCTTGCTTCGATCTTTCCATGAGCCACCTCTGAGTACTTTGTTATTGCCAGATAGTGGAGTTGACTTAGAATAAGCTCCTTCATCGTAGCTGTCAGAACACCATTCAGCTACATTTCCAGTAAGGTCATATAACTTGAACTTATTGGCTTTCTTAGAGCCTCTTTTCGCAGTGCCTCCGCTGTTAGATTTGTATACAGCTATCTTATCTATATCATCACTTCCTGCATAAGCATATCGACTGCCACCACTGGCTGCATATTCCCATTCTGCTTCAGTAGGTAATCTGAACTTAAAAATGTTATCAGTGTCCCTGTTGAGTTTGGCAATAAAAGCTTGAGCATCATTCCATGAGACATTTTCTACAGGGCAACTTGGACAATCATTGAAATAGCTCGGATTAGTACCCATAACTTTCTGATATTCTCTTTGCGTAACCTCATATTTACTGAGATAGAAATCCTTTATTTTGACTGACTTAGAAGGTATCTCATCTTTCTGACAATCTTTAATTTCCCATCGACATCCTAAGTCAAAATTTCCACCCTTGATATTATTTTCTTGTTCTAAGTAACCTTTCACTAATGGCCCTATGACCTTGACCATACGCCTTGCTTCCTTTGTGTGTTTTCCAGTAGGAAACATATCCAGGTATTCTTGATAATCTCTGATGAATTTTGTCTTCTGGATTTTATTCCAAAATAGATCATCAAATAATGCTGTTGCTTCTGCTTTGTGGGGAGAATCTGGATTCTCTAATATATATCTACCAATAGAATCTATGTTATTGCCGCTTTTGATTCTTGACCAGTTAGGATCCATAGTGACCAAGGATACTTTTTCAGTGCCCTTCGTATGTGTATTTGGTTTTTTCAGTTCAAATATTCGTTTTCTTGCTATATCTGCTTCTGGACTATCAGGATGATTGGATATAAATTTATCGAGTATTGTTAAGTCTTGTGAACTTCTGATAGACTGCCATTGAGCAGAGATAATACGATTCTTTTTGTCTTTTATTTTTCCTTTTGCTTTAGTAGTATACTTTCCTTTTGGATAATCTATTAGATATTTTTCGTAGTCAGATATTAGATCATTCTTAACGATGGCATTCCATATTGCCGATTCTTTTTCACTTGCTATTCTATCTAAAGCTTTATTTGCATCTGATTTATATTTGCCTGATGGATACTTATTCAGATATTTTTGATAGGCTGATTCATTATCAGACTGGATAATAACTTTCCAAAATTCCTCTTCACTTTGTTCTTCTACAGTGCTTAGAATTCTATCTATCTCTTCTACGGCTTCAATCTTATGTATCCCTTCAGGATATGCATCTTTATAAGCTTGATAGCCTTCTAAGCTATTAGTTTTCTTAGCGGTCTGCCAGGCATCGTTATCATTTATGACCACAACCTCTTTTATCCTTTTCTGTATTGCTATCTTTTGGACAGGGTCAGTTTCTTTCTCTAAGTAAGCTTTTAATTTATCTAAATTAGGTTCAGAAGTTATAGGAAAAGATTCTACTATAGCGTTTCTGTTATTAGAATTTCCATCGAAATACTTATAGGTAGTTACAGCAGCTCCTCCTATGAGTAATGAAATTAGGATAATAAGCCATCGCTTACTTTTAGATTTAGTCTCTTCAGGGTCAGGTGTATTATCTAAACTAATTAAAGCTTTCTCACGCTTTAACTGTTTCTCTTTAGCACGTTGTTCTTCTTTGAGTCGTTTGTTTTCTGCCTTCTCTCTTTTTTCTTCTTCTCTTAGCTTTTTTTGATAGTTTAGTTCTTCTTGCTTTTTCTTTAATTTCGCTTCCTTCTCTTTTAATTTTACTTCTTTTTGTAGAGCTAAAGCAACAGCTCTTTGTTTTTGTTCCTCAGCTTCCTTTAATCTCTTTTGTTCCTTTTTAACTTTTTCAATACGCAATTTTTCTTCGTCGGCTTTTCTTTTATTTTCTTCATCTTCGGCCTTAGCTATTCTTGCTGCTTCTTTTTCTTTAGCTTCTTTCTCATCTAATAGCCTTTGTTTTTCTTGGCGTTCTATTTCTACTCTCCTTTCTTCCTCTATTCGTTTTTCATTGTTTAGACGCTCTTGTTCTAATTCATGACGTCTTTTTTCTTCTGCGATTCGTTGCTCCTCAGCTATTCTCTTTTCCTCTGCATTTTGTTTTTCTTGAGCTATTCGTTGCTCTTCAGCTAATCTTTCTCCTTCTATTCGTTTCTCTTCTGCTTTTTGTTGTTCTTCTGCAATTCGTTGCTCCTCTAACTTTCTTTCTTCTTCGGCTCTCCTTTCTTCCTGAAGAACACGTTGTTCCTTTTGCTCTCGCAATCTTTGTTCTTCTAAGTACCTCTGCCGCTCCTCATCTATACGTTTCTGTTCTGCTTTAAGAATATCTTCCTGAGTCTTCAACTCTTTAAGACGTTCCTCTTCTTTAAGTTTAGCTATGGTGTTAACATTGCCAAATATTGTGGTCTGATCCTCTTGATAACTTTTAGACGGATTGAATTCATTTAGATAATCTACGATTTGCTCAGCTGTGGAGATCCGGTCATCAGGATTTTTAGTAAGGCATGATGTTATAATGTAATCAAAAGGAGCAGGGCACATGCTGACGCTACTGGGCGTAGGCTCATTGACTATATTTTGATATATAGCTCTACGACGAGCTTCAGGGCTACCTATTTTACTTTCAGATTCAAATGGGATTTTCCCTATAAATAACTCGAATAGGATAACACCCAATGACCACAAGTCTGAGTTATATTTCAGCTTATGACCAAGAAGTTGTTCTGGTGAGCTATATTCTAAAGTACCTCCACCAAAGCTATTAGTAAAAGCGGATAATGCTTCAGCACTGACAGACTTGGCTAAACCGAAATCTGCAATTTTAGGAATGTAGTCTTCACCTTTCTTTGAGATTAGTATATTACTTGGCTTCAAGTCTCTGTGTATGACCTTATGTTTATGTAAGAATCTTACACCTTTTATTAATCCAAGGCCAATGTCTTTTAATTGGTGAGGTTGCAAGGTTTTGTTTGATAGTAACTGCTTTAGATTACCTTCATTATAATACTGCATGATAGCGTAATCAAACAGGCCGTTAGGCATTTGAAACTGGAATACAGCTTGATAGTTGGCAATGTTTTTATGTCTGGCAAGGTTAGACGTAGCATTATACTCTGAGATAAGTGAGAACTCTTTACCTTCAAAATACCTTACTTCTGCTATTTTGATAGCCTTCCATGAGTCGAGTATGTTATCATAAGCTTTGTATACTGTGCCGAAAGCGCCTCCACCAAGTCGTCCTGCTGTAAGGTCTATTTCATATCGGGCAAAGAAGTCCTCTTTAGTCATTGGTTGTATCTAATTCTGTTTTTGGCGATTTGGGGTCGCTCCTTATTGCTACAACAAGATAAGGATCTACTTTTTGCTTATTGATTGATATTGTATGAAACGCCCGTTAATGTGTGTAGCCCAAATATCAATCACTATAGGTTTGAAATATACTATATAGAATTTAAATACTTTAACATTTTAAAATTTACTTTTAAAAATTTTGACGATCGGTATACTTTTGATGATTATCGGTAAAAAAAGAAAAAGGAAAGCCCATATGGACCTCCCTTTTAATGATTCTTTAAATTTCTTAGTTTATAGAAATTGCTGCCTTACCATGGCTTTTTTTGAGTACATCCTACTTTTTCCTTCCCGCCGTATTGATTTATTCTGTACACATTATATCCTCCAGATGAGTTCTTTTCATAAGTTCCTACCTTTTCTTTACCACCATAATGGTTGATCCTGTATTTATCTGTTGACTGATTCCCATAAATATCTGTTTTGTGTTCATAAGTTACGACTTTTTCCTTGCCACCATATTGATTTATTCTATACTCATCAGTAGATTGATTATTTCCAAATAAACCATTATTCTGTTCATAAGTTGCGACCTTTTCCTTTCCTCCATATTGATTAATTCTGTACTTATCAGTTGACTGATTATTGCCATAGATGTTGTTGTTCTGCTGATATATTGCTACTTTTTCTTTTCCTCCCCATTGATTTATTCTGTACTCGTCGGTAGATGTATTGTTTCCGTAGGTTCCATTGTTTTGTTCATATGTTGCTACTTTCTCTTTGCCTCCCCATTGGTTTGTTTGGTAGTAATCTACTTGTCCAATGATGCATGTTATAGAAGTGAGTGTAAAAATTAATAATAGATATGCGTTTTTCATTCGTTTAAAATTTTATAGTTTAGTAAATTGATTCTTAGTTTCTTTTTCTACGTCTTCTCTTCTTGCTTTTGCTCCTCTTACTCTTGCTTTTAACTCTTCTCTTAGATCCTGCTGCGGCTCCTTTTACACCATGTTTTTTCATTCTCTTATGGATGCGTTTGCAGTGTGACTTCTTAGATTTCTTTTTTCTCGGTGTGGTATATGATTTTCCAGAAAGAAATTGAGCTGAAACATCTGTTGGAGTAGCTAATTGGATTGCGAAAACCAAACACATTATTGAGATTAACTTTTTCATATTATTTATATTTATTAATGATTTTGATAGTTCAAATATGAGATCGATTGCTATGATTGAGTTTAAATATGTATGAAATGCTCACATCTATGTACGGACTACTGATCTAAGAATCTTCTCTATAAATGATATCCAACGAAATTGAATTTATACAATGAATAGGACGGTTTGTACACATATTGAAGATGGGAATAATTGGACACCGATCTTTAGAGTATTATTCAATATCACATAAATGCATATCATGTTTAGATCAGTATTAATAATTATATTTTTAGGTTTCTGTAGTTTTCTTTTAGGTCAGGTAGAATCTGCTAATTATACAAGCTATCAGGCGATAGAATATAAGCACAGTTATGCATCCCATGAGTTGGAAGTGATAAGAACAGTAGATGAAATTTCATATTTCAACTTTAATGCAGATTACATACTCTTTAAGAAGTACGATCAAAATTGGCTTTCAAATAAGTGGACATATGATGGAGCTCATTACTATCGAGAAATAGAAAATGATTCCTATATAGATGATAGAAATCAAATGATTCTGATAAATTATACCAATCACGAAATCTGGTACTTTTGGAATTATGATAACTACCTTGATAAATACTTAAATCTTACGGTTTATAAGGACATCTATAAGACATCAGGTAATAAAAGTAAAGCTTCAGAAGATGGCTTATTAGTACTGAAAACGGATGAGCGATATGTTGCTGAACTCAATGATAGAGTAAAGAAATGGAATATAATAGCACATGACGCAAATGATCCAAGTACTTTTACATTTAGTAGTGATTTTCTAAAATTTGAACATAAGACCTTATCAAAAACTTCAAATTATATCATAAATAATTACAATCACAACACTGATAAACAGCGCCATGAGTTTGATATCATAAGTGATACGGGAAGGTCGTATACTATGGTATGGGATGAAGTGGGTGATTCGGTGAGATTTGTCTATAAGGATGATAGTGGTACTACTAATCAGGTCAGATACACTATTGCAAGCAGTCACTATGATAACTCAAAAAATAAACTATCGTTTGAAACAAACAAATGGATGGGTAATGGAAGTGGTTTTTTTATACATGAAAATGGATATTTAGCAACCAATTATCATGTCATACAAGATGCTAATGAGATTGAAGTAGAGTTCGTTTCTAATAATCAAAAAAAGATCTATAAGGCTATTGTTGTCAATAAGGACATCGCTAATGATTTAGCTATCCTTAAGATTGAAGATGCATCATTTGAGGTGATGAAGAACATTCCGTATGGCTTTCAGGCGTCCTCTGAAGATGTAGGGTCAGAAGTATTTGCTCTGGGATATCCTATGGCTCTAAGCTTAATGGGAGATGAAATCAAATTTACGGATGGTAAGGTCAGCTCTCAATCGGGATACATGGGTGCTGAGCATGTATACCAGACAACTACACCCATACAACCTGGAAATAGTGGAGGTCCGTTATTCGATAACCAAGGTAATTTGATAGGCATTAATGTTTCAAAAATACAGAATAAGGATGTCGACAATGTATCCTATAGCGTCAAATATAAGTACTTAGAAAATCTTATACATAAGTCCTTTAAAAAGATCAATATGCCAAATAGATCCAATATCAGTCATCTACCACTTACTGATCAGATTAAGGTCCTATCAAATTATGTAGTAATGATTAAGGTTAGATAATTATTATTGGGATCACATGAAGAATTACTAATTTGTATCTCAATCAATAATCCAGTAGTATGAAATACTTATATCTCTTGATATCTTTATTATTGTCACTCAGTGCATTTTCTCAGAACAAGCGTGATCGTGTAGAAAGGATCATACATGAGGATTCGGAAGAGAACCTGTTGAAATCCATCAATATTGTTAAAAGATTTTTTGACGGACATTCTACTCATACCGAACCATATATACTTAAGAATAAGTCAATAGAATTTGACGACATGAACCCCTGCAAATGCTCAATAGTAATAGATGAATTTTACAAATCAATTGACAGTCCAGAAAAGAGAATTATAGTGTACAATTTTGATATCTCTGAAATTGAATTTTCTGATAGTGATCCAGAGTCTGGAAACTTATATAAAGTAGATATGAATATGGAGTCATTCGCAAAAGTGGATGTGTATGTCGGTAGTAATAAGAATAAAACGGTAGAAGTTCCTTATATAGAATTTGCTGCACCCAACGAAGAGAATATCGAGAATTTTAATTCCGCATTTCTATCTATTCATAAGACATGCACCAATGAAAAAAAGCTTTACGAATCATATAAATCTGAAGACGGATATAACAGAAATGAAAGTGAAGAAATAATAGGAAAGAGTTCTCAAGATAAGGCAAGCTTTGATACAAAAATAATAGTCGTTAGTCCTGAGATAAATCCGGATATTAATTCTTATACCTCAGAGAATGAAAATATAGAACTCCAGTTTAAGACCTTAAGTAGTTACGATCTATCAAGAGCTAATATTAGAATAAGACTTAACAGTAAGCCAATTGATCTAAATAATTCTATGTCTATACTCACTTCAGGGATCAATATCTATGATACATTTACTTACTTGTATAATACACCAGTTAGTCTCAAACAAGGTATAAACGAAATATCTATAGAAATTATATATGAAGGAGTGATCCTCTGTGATAAGAGAATAGAAATAGAGCAAACATCATTAGATATGTTGATAATGAAAAAAAGAAGGTAAAATTGAAACAAAAAATTGCATACAGATTAATTAATTTATCGGGTAATAAATACCAAGGGGAAGCATCTTGCTTGATAGATGATTCTCTCGATGTGTATCAGATATCATAAAAAGGGAGTGACGTCAACACTATACAACCTTCGGTACAAAATCACCTGCAGTCGCATCTTACTAAATCAAAATTATGAACTATACTTATCATTATTATTTTGTCCGATTAATAGGGGGTCAGACCAGAGTCACTTTTTATTTTTCTAATTTTTCAAAACAAGTTTAAGCATACTCAACATTTTTATGATCTAAATTATCAAACAACTTTTCTCTCTTTGTCTGATAAGCGTCCTTCATTCTGAAGTAATAACGTCCTTAGCAATTTGATCTTATTATCTTCAAAGCCCAATTCCTCTACTACTACTTCTTTGAATCCATCAAAACTCTGGAGTAACTTAATTTCATATGGAATAATTATGACTATGGTATCTTCCACACAACTATATAGATACTCTGCTATTTGTGTGGCATCCAAATAACGATAATAGTCAGTGGTTTCATTTGTGACATTTAGCTTTTTTTGTGTATTGGTGTCCCATTCTATGAACTCTAATAATGGTCCTGAGTAATCCTTTAATACCTGAATATATCACATAGATTAGCACGTTTTGAGAGTAAATACATGACGATACTATATGAGTGACGAATCAAATTCATCCGATTGAAAATACTTAGGCTTAGAGTAAGAAATATAAATGCAAGACGACTAAAACACAAGCCAAGTATATCTTTTTTGAAAAACACATGATAATTCTTCTTAAATCACAACACTTGACGAGTATTGCAAAAGACAAACCTATCCATTATATACATCTCAGGGGACAATTTTCAGCTATTCTACTCACTAAAAGATTGTCATCCAATACATAAAATCAAATAACTAAAATACCAACTCTGAAAATAGTATTACATTTAGTGTAATAACTCTCATACACATGAAATTATATGTTACAATTTTTTTATATCTGTTATCTATATCTATCTCGTTATCTCAGAGCAATGACTGGATAGTCAGTCTTAATGAAAAGATACATACAGACCAATCAAATAAGAATGGCCAAGTGCCTCAGATAAAGGTTTTATCTGAAGCAATGCATATATACCAATTCAAATATGAAAGTAAGGTTAGCTTCGAGAATCTTAAGTCAGATATCCCTAAGACTAATGTAATTAGACATATCTCCGAGAACACAGAAGTAGAATTGAGAATGACTCCAAATGATTCGCTTTATAGTCAGCAATATCATCTGGATCTTATACAAGCACAAAGAGTATGGACAGAAACGATTGGTAACATCACATATGGCACTGACTATGTCATAGCTCTATTGGATGATGGTTATGAGATTACACATGAAGACATCAATGAGAACTTATGGAGCAATGCTTCAGAGACACCACTGGACCTTAGAGATAATGATAACAATGGATTTGTAGATGATCACATGGGCATCAATGTAGAAGACCTCTCAGGTAATCATGCTGTAGATACACATGGAACACTCGTAGCCGGCATAATTGGAGGTAGAGGAAATAACGAAATCGGCGTAACTGGAGTACTTTGGGATACAGATATATTACTAATCAGTGGTGTAAGCAATGTTGCAGAAATTATCGCAGGCTTAGATTATGCTTACAATCTCAAAAAACAGTATATCAATAGCGATGGAACCTTAGGAGCTAATATTATAGTAAGTAATTTTTCTGGAGGATTGACCAGCTCTTTTCCAGAAGATTTTCCAGACTGGTGTGCTATGTATGATCTTCTGGGATCAGTAGGTATACTATCCATAGGAGCTGTCACTAATAATGATCTGGATGTAGAAACCGTCGGTGACCTACCTACACTCTGCACAAGTGAGTACCTCATTGCAGTCACTAACTCTAATGAGAATGACGAAAAAGTATTAGACGCAGGATACGGGATCACCAGTGTGGATATAGCAGCTCCAGGTGAGGATATTATCACCACAGCTAATGGTAATAGATATGGAACGATAAGCGGCACTTCTGCATCTTGTCCACAAGTGGCAGCTGGAATAGCACTACTCTATTCTATAGATTGTAATGTAGTACAAGATATGGCACGTGACAATCCGAGCACCATGGCATTAGCTATGAAAAGTGCAATATTATCTGGTGCTGATAATATTGCATCATTATCAGAAACAGTATCTAAAGGGCGTCTTAACTTATATAATTCCCTTCTGGAATTGGCAAGCCTTTGTAATGATGTTCCTATATCGGACTTACAGATATTTGACTTAGTTCCTAATCCCATCAGCAATGCAGATCTACAATCCAATGTGCTTAAGTATGCGACAGATTCATTCGAGCCACATACCTTTATCATTACTGATGCAATGGGAAAGTTGATATATGATGAAGAATTTTCTCCAAGTTTATTTTCTGAGAAGTCGTTACCACTCAGTAATATCCCGTATCTAAATTGGGGTGTATATTCCTTTTCTATTAAAAATGAAAATGCCATCGCATCGAAAGCAGTCATGGTACGCTAATTTGTGATAATAGATGTCTCCTTCTGACCGCCATGAAAAAAAAGGAAATTATGAAACGCCTGTCCTTTTTTCATCTTGAACGCAGAGAAGGGTATATTAATCGACTGATGTCTAATACAGTTCCTATAACAAAGAACAATCTAATCTGTCTTTTCTGGAGTTCTATTTTGGGTCTTTGATATTCTGAGGCGCCTTTTCTAACTTCATTTGGATATGACGATCATTGTAAGTCGCTGTGCCTTCTAATACCATTACGGCATCAGTGACTTTAGCAACAAACTCTTGTGGTTTACGACCATCATCGCTATCTACTAATACAAGCTCACCCCTATCCAGATGATAGTTGTACCTTCCTCCTCCTTCTACTTTATCTTTAGTACCATACTCATAAGTATGATCATCTTTAAAGTCTATCCATACGCCTTTATAATGGCCAAGTGGAGACATCTTTCCATCAAAAACAAATTGGTATTCCCATACTTCAGATTCGATGATTGCATATGTATCGGGAAACTTCTTCAGTCTGTGATTGAGTATAGATAGTGCTTGCGCTCTGAGGCCCCTTACATTGATTGGAGAATTAATGTTTTTACCGAGATCTGGATTGACATTATTGACAGAAGGGTCGGATACTTTTTCCGTATTACTATTCGTTTCAGGCTTACAAGCAGTAAAAATCAGTAGTATTGCAGTAATGAAAATAAATGGAGTTGTTTTCACTATTAGTTATAAATTAATGGCTGTGTTGCAAAATAGGATTCTAAATCACTTCAAGTCTAAGAATTTTTTTGATAATAAAAAAAGTCTACTTCTTGCTGTCAGCGGAGGTGTGGACTCCATGGTATTGCTACATCTGATGCAACAGACTGATAACCAAATAGCTGTAGCACATGTAGACCACCATACACGAAAAAATCAATCGGCGGAAGATGCACAGTTTGTGGAAAAGTATTGTCACAAAAACTCAATTCCATTCCATTTAGCTCATTTCAGGTATGATGAGCATGCCTATGGAAACTTCCATCAGCAGTCTCATATATTCAGATACAACTTCTTCCGTTCTTTGGATTATGATCTCATCCTAACGGCTCACCATAAGGATGATCACATAGAAACCATTATGCTTAATTTTCTAAATGGAAAATCAACTTTAGGTATTGCAGAGCAGAAGAGAAATGTGGTAAGACCATTATTGGAATTTACTAAGGAAGAGGTCTTAGAATATGCAGAAGAATATCAGATCGATTATGTCCATGACAAAACGAATGAAACAAATGCCTATGACCGCAACTTCCTACGCAATGAAATTATCCCCAGACTAAGAGAAAAGATGACTCATCTGACAGAAAAAGTCAGCCGCCTATCCCAAAGGGGTAAATCCGATGCTATACTTCTGCAAAAATTGCTCAATGAAAAAGCAAAAATTACGACACACAATAATCGCATATCTATTGCTAAAGAATCATTGACAGAAGATTACCACTTCTTATATCATATTATAAAAGATCTGGGATATAACAGATCTCAAGCCTCAGATATTATCGATTCCTTAGATCACACTGGTGCACAGTTCCTTTCCGAAGATTATGAACTGATTATAAATAGAGACACACTAATTATCAATAAACTCAATCCAGCAAAACCTCAAGAGCTAACCATAGTATTAGATGCTTTGCCTCAAAAGTTACACTTCGGCAGTGTGATCATTAATGGTGATTTTATCGATCACATCGAAAAGATTTCAGGAAGTCAGATTGCTTATTTCCCAATGTATAAAATAGGAAATGAAATAAAAGTACGTAGCTGGAAAGCAGGTGATATGTTCCACCCATATGGAATGCATGGTCAATCGAAATTGCTGAAGAAATTCTTCATTGATGAAAAGGTAGATCGTCTTAGTAAATCCAAAATTCCAATCTTTTTAAACAAAGGAGAAATTATATGGGTAGGTGGACTCAGAACAGATGAGCGATACAAATGGGAGAATACAACTGGAAGATTTTTGAGAATAGAATTATCTCCTCTTCTTTGATTTTCTCTTCGGTCGCAGGGGTCTTTTATTATCCAGAACTGGATTAGGTCTAGGTGCATTATCCTCTCCATAACTATGGTCAAAAAGCTTTCTCTTATACAACCATTGATCACCTTCTAACTGATAACCTTCATAGGTTCCATCAGGTAGATGTGTCGGTCCCTGACCGGGTAATCTTCCTATCCTTTGGATAAGGTGATCTTGTACAACCATACTTAGACCAGGATTATAATTTAGATTAACAGAAGCATCTGCAGAATAATTGATATATATCTTATTGACATAGGAAGTTGAGTCTTCTTTGTCTTGAAAGATTTCTTTGCCTAAAAGCATATTACCGTCTCTGAAATGTAGAACATCCGCAATTTTAGAATTGTTAAACTCTCCATTATCATTACGACCAAACAGTAAATACTCTGAATCTGAATACTTAACAACATTGTAGTATAACGCTCCATACCAGTCATCTGCAGTGTGCTCTTGATACTGCGATGAGGGGCTCATTTCCTCATTGTGTTGGAGTTTCTCATAAGGTCTATCACTATAGAAGATATACCCATGGTACTCATATATCCCTGCGCCAAATTCCACTGGCCAAGTAGATATCGTAAATAGTGAATCGTCAGGAGTGATACTTGTAATTTGCTTTACAAAGCTTAGATCTACCTGACTGTTAGCAGGCGCAATATCTATATACTCACCGATCAACTGGTCGAATGTATCCGCTGCTCGTCTTCTATTATCAGAAAGCTGAGCACTGATCATAACATCGCCATAGAAGATCATGTCCTGCTTAAGCTTATTGTCTATATCCTGAGCTGATAATTGTAGGGAAAATAAGAAAAGAATTATGGAAGGAAATCTCATGATATCACACATTTATAATTAAAATCTATAACGGGTTATATCGTAAAGAATTGCAATCAGCACACCATTACAACATTTAATTAACGATTAGCTGATTGCAATATTTATATAAAAACTACTTTTTAAGCAATTTCATTTTTTTGAATGAATCTATTACGGAACTTACTGCTTTTACAGAAGCTTTAAGACCTTTCTTCTCTTCAGAATTAAGCTTTAATTTAAGTATTCGCTTGATACCCTCTTTGCCTAATTGCACAGGTACACCGAGATACATGTTTTTCACACCATACTCTCCTGTCAGCCATGCACTACATGGGAATATTCTACCATCATCTTTAATAATAGATTCTACCATCTGAGCTGCAGCAGCCCCAGGTGCATACCATGCGGATGTTCCCATAAGCTTAACAAGTTCTCCACCACCTTTCTTGGTTCTTTCTACGATTTTATTAAGCTTAGATTTAGTGATCATCTCTGTCACAGGAATACCTGCTACAGTTGTATATCTTGGTAATGGAACCATTGTATCTCCATGTCCTCCCATTAGAACGGCTTGTATATCCTTAGGAGACACATCCAGTTCAGTCGCTAAGAATGCTCGGTATCTTGCTGTATCTAATATTCCAGCCATACCGAATACCCTATTAGGGGCAAGTTTAGAAGCCTTAAGAGCTGCGTAAGACATGACATCTAATGGATTAGACACGATTATGATAATCGGATTTTTAGTATACTTAAGAATTGACTTCGTCACAGATACAACGATCTTAGCATTAGTAGAGATTAGGTCATCTCTGCTCATACCCGGCTTACGAGGTATACCTGCTGTGATCACTACGATATCAGATCCTTTAGTATCAGCATAATCGTCAGTACCAGTGATCGTACTACTATAGTAATCTATAGGTGCTTGTTGCCAAGAATCTAAAGCTTTGCCCTTGGCAAAATTTCCTTTGATATCTAATAAGACGATATCCTTTACGATATCCTTGTGAGCTAATACATTGGCTACTGTTGCTCCTACATTGCCAGCGCCTACGACGGTAACTTTACTCATATTATAAATTTGTTTTATTTGTATTATTATTGTGCCGCAAAGGTATATAATTATTTTTCAACCATTTTATAAATTATCCTTGATATAAATGTTGTAAAATGTCTCAGCTATTCAGAGTATTTCATGGTTATCTACTCTATATAAATTACTTTTGGTAAAAATCAAATAAATGAAATTTCAGAAATTACTCATAACCCTTATATTCAGTGTCATATATACATTAAGTTTTGCCCAAGCGGATGGCTGTGGTACAGATCAGAGTGATGCTTTTATGGAAAGCATTAGAGAAAACAAAAAATCTTTTGAAGCGACAAGAAATAAATCACGAGTAGAGAGATTTATCCCTATTCAGTTTCATAATGTTGCTTCTACTCAAGGAGAAGGAAGAGTGAATGATAAAGACATACTAAAAGCTCTGTGCCTACTTAATGAGAGATACATCGATACAGAGATGAGATTCTACTCTGTAGGTATTAATTATCTGGACAACACTAATGTTAACAATACCCCTGGTGGCAATCAAGCAAGAACAGCTATGGGAAATGCCAAAAATGATGCTGCACTTAACGTATTTATAGTTACAGATGCAGGGACTGGAGTTGCTGGGTATTATACAAGAAACTTAGATATAGTTGTGGTGAGAAAAAATGTACTTTCTGATGATAGATACACATTGGAACATGAGTTAGGTCACTTCTTTTCTTTGGCACATACACATAGAGGATGGGATCAGATTGCCAATGGTCCAGGTGTAGAGCAAGGAGGATATGATCCTATGATACACGGTGATACAGTGACTATTACATCTGTATCTTCTTCTCAGTCAGGAAGTACCCTGATAGAACTGATGGATATGTCTAATTGTACAATAGCTGCAGATGAGATATGTGATACTCCTCCTGATTATGGTTTTGGCTTTTCTTGCAGTTGTTGCAGAATGGTATATGATGTCTGGGATCTTAATGGCGATAAAATAGAACCAATGATAGATAATGTGATGTCTTACTCTGATGGTTGTAACCCTTATAGATTTAGTGAGGGTCAGGTAACTGCAATGCTCACAGATTTTGACTCGAATAGAAGAGCTTACTTACGTACAAATGAAGTAGATCAATATACACCGATTACAGAAGAGGCTACAATATTGTCTCCACCAGGTCAAGACTGGGAAGAATTTAATGGTGTACTGTTTGACTGGGAGGATGTGCCTAATGCTGAATCATATCTTGTGAAGATAGACGGAGCTCTCAATGAACAATTTATAACAACAGAATCCGAATTGTATTTAGAGAATCTTGAGGCAAATGCAACTTACTTTTGGTTTGTGACACCGGTGGGTAAATTTGGCGCATCATGTGGAGCGGAAGATGTGAGAATATTTACAACGGGAAGCGGAACGACAAGTCTCGACGAAATAGAAAACATTACTAATTATTCTATCTCTCCTAACCCTTCTACTATTGGAAATGATATCAGTGTATTTTTGACTGCAGAAATCAAGATGGATGCTGCTGTATCTATCATTGATATCAGCGGAAAAACTGTATGGACACAAAACGAAAGCCTCAACAATGGAACAAACAAAATAACAGTAGAAACTGCTGCGCTAAGATCAGGTCTATATATCTTACAAATAGAAACGGAAGCAGGAAAAATTACTGATAAATTATTAATCAAATAGACAAAACAAATCAACACATAAGTATATGAATCTACACGAATATCAAGCTAAGGAAGTCATAGAAAGTTATGGTGTCCCTATACAAAAGGGTATCATGGCAGAGAGCTTACAAGATGCAATAGCTGCGTACGAAAAGATTGCTGAAGAGTCAGGTGCTCCTGTAGCCATCGTCAAAGCTCAGATCCACGCAGGTGGAAGAGGTAAAGGTGGAGGAGTGAAACTCGTAAAGAATCTGGATGAACTCAAATCTGAAGCGGGTAATATATTAGGAATGATGCTTAAGACACCTCAGACACCAGGTGGAATGGATGGGAAAGGCAAACTTGTATCTAAAATACTTGTGGCGGAAGATGCATATGCTCCTGACTTCGATGCATGTAAGGAGTTCTACGTATCTATTCTAATGGATAGAGACAAACAATGTAATGTCATCATCTACAGTACAGAAGGTGGTATGGATATAGAAAAAGTAGCAGAAGAGACACCGCATCTTGTACATAAAGAATGGATAGATCCTGAGTTAGGTATCCAAAGTTTTCAGACGAGGAAAGTCGCATTTAACTTAGGGTTGTCAGGTGCTGCATTTAAGAATATGACTAAGTTTATCGCTAAGCTATATGCTGCTTATTTAGGTTCAGATGCATCTCTTATCGAGATCAATCCTACTGTAAAAACAGGAGACGATAGAATCATCGCTGTAGATACTAAAATGAGCATAGATGATAATGCACTATATAGACATAAAGATCTTGCAGCTCTTAGAGATGTAACAGAAGAAGATCCTGCGGAAGTAGAAGCCGGAGAATTTGGCCTTAATTATGTAAAGCTGGACGGTAATGTAGGTTGTATGGTCAATGGTGCAGGACTTGCCATGGCAACGATGGATATCATTAAATTATCAGGAGGATCTCCTGCCAACTTTCTGGATGTAGGTGGTACAGCTGATGCTGCGAGAGTAGAGCAAGCATTTAAGATCATATTAAGCGACAAGAATGTCAAAGCAATCCTAATTAATATCTTCGGTGGTATCGTAAGGTGTGACAGAGTAGCTCAAGGGGTTGTAGATGCATATAAAAACATGGGTAACATCGACGTTCCCATCATCGTAAGATTACAAGGAACCAATGCTGACATAGCTAAGGAACTCATAGATAATAGTGGTCTCGCTGTAAGATCTGCAGTTCTTCTACAAGAAGCCGCTGATATCGTCAAGGAAGTTGTAACGGCTTCTTAAGATAAGCCAAATAACGATAAAAATAAGTACATCTTAATAGGCTGTCTATAAAACCAGACAGCCTATTTTTTGTTTATTTGCAACTATGGTAGATCAGCGCAATTATCTAATACATCCACACTATATCGCCATCGGATTATTATTGATGGGTGTGACATCTCTATTTGTGGCATTCTCGGGTGCTTATATTTATACACGTGTACAGTTTGGCTTAGAGCCACTTAAGATACCTATCTTATTCGTGGTAAATACTGGTATACTTATAGCATCCAGCTTGACGCTTGTACATGCTATGAAGTGCTATAAAGCAGATGAGACTACCAAGTATCAGTATGCTATAGGTGGCGCATTATTGTTAACGATTGTTTTTCTAATCAGCCAGATTATTGCGTGGCAGCAGATGTATGCGCAAGGCATATTCGTGAATCATGGTAATATGGCTTCTTATTTATATCTCATATCATTCGTCCATTTTGCACATGTTATTGTGGGTATACCTTTCTTAGCATTATTCCTATATACGTCTATTAAGAGAATGAAGGAGCCTGTTAGCGTATTAATATATTTCTCTGATCCGGATAAGAAACGTAAGTTGAAACTGCTCACTATCTACTGGCATTTCTTGGATATACTTTGGATATATCTGGTACTGTTTTTCGTGGTTAATGGTCTGATAACTTAGATGATTAGGAATATTTGGAAATACTGCAACCACCTTTTTAATTAGTAATTATGACAAAATTTTTAATACTCAATCTTCGCTTGTTGATTGTAATTGAATTATAACAGAGTAATCCAACTTTCTTAATTAATTTTTTTCCAGAACTGTCATTCTGAATAAAAAAGGTGTGCCACTTACGGTCCGAGAACTTTTGCGAGTCGTCGAGACTCAGCAGAGAGCCTTAGCCCTACTTCTGAATATGCCTGATCATTCTACCTTGAAAACTCAATTATCAATGTCTTATAAATAATAAGGCCGATACTTCTATAAAAGTATCGGCCTTACATTTATTAATATGAACTTAATATCTATTTTAAGTTTCCTACTATTACCAGAAATATTTCTTCAGCTAAGCCATCTTCCACATCAGTATCATTAAAGGTCAAAGAAGTATGCTCTGAGCTTAAATCCAATGAAGTTAATGGATCAGAAACTTGATCAATAGTAGCCAACTTAACTTTTTTTGGAATATCTGTATCAATTCCTAATATAACTCTTCTCATTGCGATCAGGTCATCTGTGCTGATTACCGCGTCATTATTAAAGTCAGCTGCAATTCCTTGTGCATATGATTCAAAACCCTCATCCATATTCTTCATTAATATTACCATATCTAATGTAGAAGTATAAAATAAAGAAGGAATATCAGATGTCACTTCCAAGGTGTTAGTCCCACTTTGTACATTAGAATAAGCAGTTGTGAATTGACAATTATCTTCGGTTAAATCTGTTACATTGTTTAATGTCAATGTAACATCTCCACAAATATCTTCCACTTCACTAGCGTTGAAAATAATTTGACCTGATAAATTTGAGATAGTGAAAAAAGTAAGTATAAATAATAAATTAATGTATTTCATTTTTTTAAATTTTTAAAATGTGAAATGAGATCCTACAGCAAAACTTAGACTATCAAACGATTTCTGTATCGGAGCACTAATATTATAGTTGCTCCTCAAAGATTTCTTATAATCCGCAATCACTCGTAAATCCCATTTTTTTGTTATTTGATAAATATAATTAATTCGGAAAAGTGCTGATGCACCCTTCATTCCATATCTGTTTTCTATATCATTTTCAAGGTCATAGAACTCACCATTTAGATCAAGCTCTGTACCTTTAATACTCTGATAGAAGACTGCTTCCATTCCTAAGCCAATCCCTAATTTGGATTTATGCCCCAGTGATTTATTGTAGCTTAGTATAATTGGAATCCTAAGTAACAACCTATCACTGTACTTCCAAGTTTTAGTATTCCTTGTCGTATTTTTTAAAGCGACACCGACTATTATCGTATCGTTACCTGTCGAAGATGTAGAAGGCATTTCATAATTCTGAATAGAATCAACAATAACTTCGTTAGATTCCAAAAAGAATTGATCTTGAAAAAATGACATATTAGTCCCAACAAGTAATGACCAGGACTTAGAAATATTATATTCGGCTTCTAACCCAAAGTTGTACTGGATACTGGGTGATTCTGCATTTTGTCTCTCAGTTAAGACGGATTGATATGCTCCATCATTTAAGGAATAACTGGATTTCAACAAACTTACACCAGCAACCAACCCAATAGAAATACTATTCCTATGATCTTGAGAAGAACGATCGACATATGTTGTTATCATATCAGTAACGATGTGTCTTCTATTAATTTCTATTCTTGAAGAAATAGTCTTAATAAAAGGCATTCCCACAGATACTCCGAGTCTGACAATTTCATCTTTGGATTCTTCCGACAATGTAGGATCAGATACAGAAGGAGTATGTACTTGTGTACTCTCCTTCATTGCATATAAACCTTTGCCAGAAATATGACCAGAAAGATTATCTATAAATTCTTCATCACCAGATATATCAAGAGCCAAAGATTCTGATTCTAAGTTTGCAGAACTTGTATCATGACTTAATTCTTCAATAACTTTAATCGATTGCTCATCCGTTTCACTTTCTTCATGATGCATAACAGAAGCTGTAGTAAGTTCATTTTGTGAATAGTTGTCAAGCTTCACTTCTAGCTTAGTTATACTTTCATCTAACTGATTATCATTTACTAGAGAGTAGAAAATGAAAGCACTGACTACGACTCCTAATCCCACAATTAAAAACAGGAATTTCTTTTTGTTTGTAGAAGCCTGAGGTAGTTGGCTTTCAATAGTATCCCACATAGAGGTATCTGCTTTGTAAGCAGAAGAAAAGTTCTTAAACTTTTCTCTCAAAGACTGCTCTAATTTTTCTTGATTCATAGTGCTTTAACTTTAGAGTGAACAAACATTTTCTTAAAAGCCTTTCTTGCATTGGTCAGATGTACTCTAGATGTCGAAGCTGAAATATTTAATATACTTGCTATTTCTGAATGCTTATACCCATCTAAGACATACATCTTAAAGACAGTCTGAGGACCATCTGCAATGTTTTCCAGTTTTTTAAGAATATTCTCGCAAGACATCTTGGCAAATAATTCGCTTTCTATGTCTAATGAGATGACATCTGAGTGATTCGTAATAGATTCTACTTGCTTATATTGCGAACGGACCTTCCATGCTTCTCTTATAACAATTATCTTTATCCAAGCCTCAAATTTATCCTCGTGCTTGTATTTTGACAAATTCTTGAATATAGAGACCCATGCAATCTGTACAGCATCCTCGATATCATGATGACTCCTAAGATACTTTCTTGCACAGTTATACAGAAAGGGTGAGTAATACTCGAAAATAGCCTTTTGGCTCGCTCGCTTCTGTTTGACAGAAAGCTCTATATGCTTAAGTAGATTCTCCAAATAACAGTTATATCTAATTCACTCTCAAACCACTGAAGTCTCCACTTACAGAGATCTGGTCTCCTCCCTGATCATAGGATACAGAAAAACTACCTGATATTACTCCACCTACTTCACCATACTCGGTAATTGTGATATCAGCAAGATCATAGTCATTAGGAAGCAAATTGTACCCGAGTACATTTCCTTTAAATTCACCTTCAGAAAATCCTTTGACTCCAATTAATAATTTAGTAGGATCACCTGTCTGCTCATCTACAAATTCTGATATGATTAATGTTTCAGCAGCAGTAGCAGATGCAGATGCTTTTTCTATAACTTCTTTTTGACCATTATAGTCAAAGGAAATTATACCATTAGGGTAATCTTCTAAGATACTAGAAGAGGTCTCCATTTCATCAGGTATAAATTCTGTAATCTCAGTACTTTCAGTAACTTCAATCGCATCTTCACTACAGCTAAATACTGCTAGAGATAGACATAAAAAGAATAAATATTTGAATTTCATTGTTCTAATTTTTCATTTAATTAATAATGTAAAGTGCACTCACTATATATAAGGCGCAGGATTAGAAAAACGCTTATGCTACACATGAATTTTTATTTAAAAATCTAACAATAGAATATAATGTTAACCAGATACTATACAGTTTGTACCAATATAGAAAAAAAGGGAAAGCAGAATCTATAAAGAGAGATATTTAGAAAAAGTCCTTAAAGTGGTGATATGCCAGATGCTGTGGAAACTATAATCTTATAAAATATCACCAGTAAGCAATGTAGATATCAATCAGGCAAACTTGATAATGGTTGGAGAAAGCATAAGATCAGTATATAGAAATACACAATTAGGGATATTCAGAAGTAAGAAGTTTTAATCCCAGAGGGATTACATTATGTTTAGCCCTGCAAGAATTGCAGGGATTAGGATATAAAGTCTGAGGGGATTTGGCGGGATTTTTTACAAAAATCATGACAAATCTGATAGGCACGTACCCCCTTATAGGCTGTATTTATCCAATTACTGAGTAATGATGTAATTTATAACATTGTAATAACTGAGTGTAAGCAGATTGGATTACTTCTGAACATCCCCAATTAGAGACGCGTGATCGTTTTTTAATCCTTATCAATGGGAAAGTTTTGTTCTAGTAGAATAGAATTGACAAAATAGTTATGTAGTAATTTACCTGACAATAAGCTCAGTAACTTTTTTATATCTAAGATTTGCATTAAGCTTATCTATAATGTTATCTTTAGTCATGGCAATTTCTTGGCGGAGCGGCGCAGAGCTTACGTAGACAGTCAATGTGCCTTTGTAGAATTTGACTTTTGTAGTATAATTAGATATCAGATGCCCGAATGTCTCTCGCCATATCTGTTCTATATTGTACGAGTTATACTTATTAGACAGTCTATTGTCATGCTGAAATAGATTCGTAATCAGCCTTTTAATATCCTGATCTTTCTTCTCTAACTCTCTGTCTTTATAGTATAAGTTGTCCATCCTTTATATGATAACCTTTGTAGTCTATGTTAAGTTTCTTTAGTCGCTCCTCTACTCTATTCTCATCTGTATCAGTAATGAATACCTGAGCCTGTAATTCATCATGACAAATATGTATAAACTTCTCTACCCTTTCCGTATCTAATTTGTCAAAGATATCATCCAGGAGTAAGATAGGCATCTTATCCGTAATATTTCTGACATATAACAGTTGAGATAATTTTAAGGCAATGATTGCAGATTTAAGTTGGCCTTGGGAAGCATATTTCTTGATAGGAACATCATTAATAGTAATCTCCAGATCGTCCTTGTGTATGCCCTTGCTTGTCTTCGTCGTATAGTAATCTCTATCAGCAGACTGCTCTAACAATCCTAACATGTCAGCATCTAAGAGATGAGATTTGTAATTGACTCTTACTATTTCGGCCCCATTAGATAATGTCTCATAATATTTTTGTAGCAACGGTCCTATCTTAGCTACATATTGCCGACGTGTTTGGAATATATAATTGGCTGGTTCGATCATGTTAGAATTAATAGATTCTAACAGCAAATCATCTCTTTTTCCAATCTCTCTCATTCGCTTAAGTGCAGCATTCCTTTGCTTGAGCAACTTGTTATATTGTAAGAGAAATCTAAAGTAAGTTCTATCGACTTGAGACAGCGTCCGATTCATCACCTTCCGTCTTTCTATAGAGCTCTCTACTAAAATTAAGATATCCTTAGGAGCTATCATAAATGAAGGAAACCTTCCCACATACTCTATGATGCTTTCTATTGATTTGTCATCTACATTGATTTTTTTTTTGGTTCCTGCGGCGGATTTGATATCTATATCATACTTGTCGTCACCTGATAAGATTTTTCCTTTAAGTATAAATGAAGATGTCCCGTGTAGGTACAGAAATTGGTCTTGGTAGGAAAAATAGCTCTTACCATTAGTCAAATAATAGATAGCGTCTAATATCGATGTCTTACCTGCCCCATTGAGCCCAGTAATGATATTAAAGTCATTATGCAATTGAATTTCTAAACTTTCGTAGTTGCGATACTGTCTTATACCTAATAATTCTATCCTAATACGGTCCAATTCCTTATCTTTGTGAATATTAAGAATGCAAAGTAGGATATAAATTTTATAAACCTATATCAAAGAAAATATGACTACAGTTACAGCCAAGAAAACCACTAAGAAATCAGCAGCTAAGAAGAAAGGCGCTTTTGATAAGAGTACCTATCTTAACTGGTATGAAGTTATGCTTAGAATTAGAAAATTTGAAGAAGCAGCACTTAAGGCTTATAGTCAACAAAAAATCAGAGGCTTCTTACATGTGTATATAGGTCAAGAAGCAATAGCAGCGGGATTAGTATCTGCTATTAGGGCTGAGGACAAGATATGTACCGCTTATAGACAACATGGTATAGCACTATCGAGAGGATTGACCGCAGACGGTTGTATGGCAGAATTATTCGGAAAAGTAACTGGAGTTGTCAAGGGAAAAGGCGGATCTATGCACTTCTCTTCTAAAGAACATAATTACATAGGTGGAAATGGTATTGTAGGAGCTCAGATTCCTATCGGAACAGGAGTAGCTCTGGCTGAGCAATACAAAGGGACAGATAATCTTTGTGTGACGATGTTCGGTGACGGTGCTGCTCGCCAAGGTGCCTTGCATGAAGCATTTAACATGGCGATGACATGGAAATTACCTGTGCTATATATATGTGAGAACAATAAATATGCAATGGGTACTTCTGTAGAAAGGACAAGTAATGTACAAGACTTATACAAGTTAGGTCTCAGTTATGATATGCCTAGTGAAGCTGTAGATGGCATGTCTCCAGAAGCTGTCCACAATGCATTAGCTAAGGCTGCTGCACATATTAGAAGTGGCAAAGGTCCTTATTATTTAGAGATCAAAACTTACAGATATAGAGGTCATTCTGTATCCGATCCAGGAAAATACAGATCTAAGGAAGAACTCAATGATTACAAGGGCAGAGATCCTCTAAAAGAAGTAGAAACTAAGATATTAGAAGAAAAAATAGCGACTCAAAAAGAAGTAGATAATATCAAAGATGCGATTAGAGCAGAAATAGAAGCAGCCATCATATTTGCAGAAAATTCTGACTTTCCATTGGGTTCCGAACTGTATGATGACAATTATGTACAGAAGGATTATCCATTTATTATGGATTAGACTCGATATTAGCTAGATTTATATTAATAACTTTAACTATTTTTGCGCTTCTTTTATAAAAAAGCAACATGGCAAAACGAAGAAGAAAAGATAAAAACACCGAAGATCAACTGGTAGACGTTGTAGAGGTTAGAGACAAAACACAACATTTTTTTGAGAACAATAAGTCCTCTATACTTGGAGCAATTGCTCTACTCGTATTACTTGTAGGAGGATATCTCGTATATAAATACATGTTCCAACAACCAAAAGAACAAAACGCCAAAGCGGCAATCTACAAAGCAGAACAGCAGTTCCAAAGAGATTCATTTGCATTAGCATTAGAGAATCCAGGTGGAGGTTTTGAGGGATTTCTGGATGTAATAGATAATTATGGTGGTACCAAGACCGCTAATGCAGCTAAACTATACGCAGGTATCTCATATCTTAATCTTGGTAGATATGATGATGCTATAGAGTATCTTAATGCTCACAGCGCTTCAGGCACTTACAGCCCAATTATCAAAAATGGCAATTTAGGAGATGCCTACTCTGAGAAAGGCGAATTTGATAAAGCGATGTCTTTCTATCAGAAAGCTGCAAGTGCTGGAGATGATGATCTATTGTCACCTTATTATCTGCACAAACTTGGAGTATTAGCTAAGAGACAAGGTGATAAAACTAAGGCGCTCAATGCTTTAGAAAAAATCAAAGATAAATATCCGAACTCTGTAGAAGCTAACAAAGTAGATAGACTGATTGCAGGTCTATCCAGCTAATTTGCTACTTTGAGTACAGCAAAGAAAAATCTATCCGAATATGGAGACTGCCCCTCGGGAAAAGGTTTCAAAATACACATTGCTGTATCAGACTGGAATATAGATATAACTTCTAAGCTATTAACTGGAGCCAAAAAAGCTTTATCAGATGTAGGAGTAGTACCAGATGATATAGCAGTTGTGCATACACCAGGAGCATTCGAACTCCCTGTGGCAGCTAAGACATTACTTAAGTCTAAGAATGCAGATTCCATTATATGCTTAGGTTGTGTGATCAAAGGTGATACAGATCATGATGTCTACATCAACCAAGCCGTAGCAACTGGACTTACCCAACTATCTGTTATATCTGGAAAACCCATTATATTCGGTCTGCTGACTGTTAATAATCTAGAACAAGCACAAGATCGTGCAGGTGGAAAACATGGCAACAAAGGAATAGAAGCGGCAATTACGGCTGTCAAAATGGTCCATATGCAAAAGGAAATGGGAGATATCAAAACCAGTATAGGTTTCTGATCGTACATTTATTAAGCTCTTACCTCACAATAAATAAGACTGCTCATGAAAATATCTATTGTAGAAACTGGATTCTTCAAATTAGATGGTGGTGCTATGTTCGGCGTAGTACCTAAGTCCATGTGGTCTAAACTGAATCCTCCTGATGATAGAAATCTCTGCACATGGTCTATGAGGTGCTTATTAATAGAGCAAGGCAATCAGAAAATTCTTATAGATACTGGGATAGGCAATAAGCAAGATGATAAGTTCTTTTCTCACTTTGAGCCTCATGGTGATGACTCACTAATGACCTCCGTCGCAAATTATGGTTTGCATCCTGAAGACATTACAGATGTGATACTAACCCATCTCCATTTTGATCATGTCGGCGGTGCCGTGGTCAGTAGAGACGGCAAATTAGAGCCTACATTTCCTAATGCTACATATTGGTCTTGTGAGAAGCATTACAACTGGGCCATCAATCCTAATGAACGTGAGAAAGCTTCCTTTCTAAAAGAAAACATACTGCCATTACAAGAATCTGGATTATTAAAATTTGTCCCAGCAACTGATGGATTCCAAATAATGGATAACATCAGCCTACAATTTGTATATGGACATACGGAAGCGATGATGATACCACACATTACCCTACCTAATGGTAATACATTAATATACTGTGCTGATCTAATGCCTTCTTCCTTTCATATAAGAAAACCATACGTTATGGGATACGACATAAGACCATTAGTAACTCTGTCCGAGCGAGAAGCATTGTATCAGACTGCGATTGCTGATGACTGTTATCTACTTTTTGAACACGATCCTCTGCATACCTGTGGTAAGCTAAGGAAGAATGATAGAAATCGATACTACATCGACAGTGATGTAACATTTGATCAGATTGTTACTTAGGGACTTCAGAGATTAGATTAGGGATATTCAGAAGTAAGAAATTATAGTCATAGAGGGATTACATTATGTTTAGCTCTGCAAGAATTGCAGGGATTAGGATATAAAGTTTAAGGAGATTTGGCAGGACAGAGTGGTGGTGCTAACCAACAAAATGACCAAAGTCATTTTGTAATGATGGAACTCCAAAAACCTTTGGAGGTGGGGTAGCTGAACAAAATTCATGACAAATCTGATAGGCATGTGTCACACTCATTGGCTGTATTTAACCATATACTGAGTAATGGATTTAATTTGTAGGGATATGTCCCATTTTGGCTGTATTTAACCAATTCCTGAGTATTAATGTAATTTATGATATTGTAATAAACTGATAATATTGTAATAAACTGAGTGTTAGCAGATTAGTTTATTTCCGAACATCTCTAAATCATTATAGCCTCCTCAGAATAGTTAGCATCAGTTGTCGCTTTCCTTATTGTCCTTCATATCTTCCTTTCTATAATGATCATGGACTGTGTCTATAAAATTCAGAATAACACCAAGTCCGATTATGATATAAAATATTGTGAATACTTTGCCTCCATCAGTTTGAGGTGCCACATCTCCATATCCAATTGTCGTGATGGTAATGACTGAAAAATACACAGCATCTATCCAACTCCATCCTTCTAAATACCTATAAGTAACAGATCCACAACCTATTACAGTAACAGTTATGAAAAGTAATTTCAAATATTCTCTATCTCTCAGATAAGACAGTATAGTTTTAAGGAAGAACATAATTACAATTTCATAATCAGGATAATATCAAATACCTTCAATTTCTACCTATCAAATAACAATCTCTTGCCGGATAAGACCTCGGTGTTCTTGCCATCTTTGTAGACCCATTTTCCATTACACATTGTGGAGATAACCTTACCCTTGAGTGTCAGATTCTCTAATGGAGACCAGCCACATTTATACTCAATATTAGACTTATCGACAGTCCATGAGTGATTAGGATCTACAAGAACGATATCAGCATATGCGCCTTCCTGAATATATCCCCTATCCACAATGTCAAACATATCCGCAACCTTATGACACATCTTATCTACAATGAAGGGAGCAGTGAGCTCTCCTCTATGATAAAAGTCAAGCATCAAAGAAAGACTATGCTGCACTAGTGGCAACCCTGATGGAGCGTCAAAGTAATGCTTGTTTTTTTCTTCCAAAAGATGTGGAGCATGGTCCGTAGCAATCACATCTAAGTAACCAGCCTTGAGTCCTTCTAACAGGGCTTCTCTATCACTAGCTGACTTGATAGCAGGATTACATTTTATCTTATTACCTAATGCGTAATAATATCCCTCATCGAAATATAGATGATGTACACACAGCTCAGCAGTTATTCGCTTATCCTTCATAGGTATATCATTGCGAAATAACTTCACCTCGTCCGCAGTACTGATGTGTAAAATGTGCAACCTTGTATTATGTTTCTTAGCTAACTCTATCGCCAAGCTGGAAGAGAGGTAGCATGCTTCATGATTTCTGATAATTGGATGATCTATAGCACTGGCATTTTGTCCAAGCTTCTGCTTTGCTAACTCTACGTTGCGCCTGACAGTGGCTTCATCTTCGCAGTGTGTTGCAATGAGCATATCTACTTTGCTAAACAATCCCTCTAAGGTAGACTTCTCATCTACCAGCATATTGCCTGTACTGGATCCCATGAAAATCTTTACACCACAGACCTTTTTCTTATCGGTCTGTAATACATGTTCCAGATTATCATTGGAGGCACCCATAAAGAAAGAATAATTAACAGTAGAGGTCTTCGCAGCTATATCATACTTATCTTGTAACAGAGCTTGGGTCAATGCTGAAGGCTTAGTGTTAGGCATCTCCATGAATGATGTGACACCGCCGGCCGCAGCTGCTCTAGACTCCGTAGCAATATTAGCTTTGTGAGTCAGTCCTGGCTCTCTGAAGTGGACCTGATCGTCTATTATACCAGGTATAAGCCATAATCCATTGACATCTATTTCCTCTGCATTATCCACTGAAATCAGTTTATCGATCTTTGCTATCCTATCACCGTCTACCAGCAGGTCCGACTCGATAATCTTACCTCTATTAATAATCTTTGCATTACGAAATATCGTCTTAGACATATTTATTTATTAAATAACTCAATGATTATCAAAAATAGAAAGTCCATGATGTATAAACTAATTTTATCATAGATTCTTAATTGACTTCAATATAAAATACATTTGTAATCTTATGTCAAAGAAAGATATACATAAACTTAAGATCGGTGTTCTCGGTGGTGGACAATTAGGACTGATGATGGCTCAGGAAGCCTCTAAGTTGTGCCTGGACATTCACTTCTTAGATAAAGAGAAGACCTACCCTGTCAGTGCTGTGAGTCATCATATTACTTGTGGTGATTATAATAATTACGACGATGTAATCGCATTTGGACAAGACAAGGATATCATCACAATAGAGATAGAAAATGTAAATGTCGATGCCCTAAAGGAACTAGAAAAAAGAGGCGTGGAAGTATGGCCACAAGCTGATGTTATATCAATCATCAAAGACAAAGGCCAGCAGAAAAATTTCTATACAGAAAACAATATCCCAACCTCTCCTTATCATCTATATAATGATAAAAAAGAAGTCCTATCTGCAATAGAATCTAAAGAAATAGATTACCCATTTGTACAAAAGTCAAGATTAGCTGGATACGATGGTAAAGGTGTCACAGTTATCGAAGGTGAAAATGATTTGTATAAAGTATTTGATTGTCCATCTGTCGTAGAGCAAAAAATCAGCATTAGGAAAGAATTGGCGATGATAATAGGTAGATATCAGAATGACGATATTTCTACTTTTGAATTAACAGAAATGGTATTTAATCCAGTAGGAAATTTATTAGATTATCTGCTGTGTCCTGCTGATGTCGGTGAGTCGATAACTCAAGAATGCAGATCCATTGCTACTGACATCATCACTAAGCTGGATATGCGAGGGATATTAGCAGTAGAGTTTTTTCTGACTGAAGACAATGAAATTATTGTAAATGAGGTGGCTCCTCGGCCACACAATTCAGGACATCACACTATAGAGGCAAATAGAAAATCACAGTATGGTATGTTATTAGATATCATCACAGATCTTCCAAAAGTCGATAATACAAGTCATTCCATATCAGCTATATACAATATCTTAGGTGATAAGAATCATACAGGCACTCCAATCTATGAGGGTATAGATAAGGTGCTTTCCTTATCAGATACATACGTACATCTCTATAATAAGTCTATCACAAAACCATTGCGTAAAATGGGACATGTGACTGTGTTAGCTGATACAAAATCTGAATTAATAGATAAGATTAATTATATAAAAGAAAACTTAAAAGTTATATCATGAGCCAAAGAGTCAGTATTATCATGGGATCAGATTCTGATCTTCCGGTCATGCAATCAGCAGCAGATATACTTAAGGAGTTAGGCATAGATTATTCTATGACCGTTGTATCTGCACATCGTACACCCGAGAGGATGTATCGATACGCTCAGTCAGCACGTGATGAGGGTGTGCAGGTTATCATAGCTGGAGCCGGAGGTGCTGCTCATCTACCTGGTATGGTTGCATCACTGACTACGCTACCCGTCATCGGAGTTCCTATTAAGTCTTCTAATTCTATAGATGGTTGGGATTCTATATTATCCATATTGCAAATGCCTAACGGTATACCTGTCGCCACTGTCGCTCTTAACGGTGCCAAGAATGCTGGCATACTCGCCGCCAGGATATTATCTACTACGGATCAAGAAATAGCTGATAGCCTTACCCAATACAATGAGGATATGAAAGAAAGTGTGTTAGAAAAAGCGGCAAGGGTTGAGGCTAAGAAGTAGATTAACACTATAGGAGAAAGTGATTCTTCTCTTAAAACCTTGAAAGGGATATTCAGAAGTAAGAAGTTTTAATCCCAGAGGGATTACATTATGTTTAGCCCTGCAAGAATTGCAGGGATTAGGATATAAAGTCTAAGAGGATTTGGCGGGATTTTTTACAAAAATCATGACAAATCTGATAGGCACGTACCCCCTTATAGGCTGTATTTATCCAATTACTGAGTAATAATGTAATTTATAACATTGTAATAAACTGAGTGTAAGCAGATTGGGTTACTTCTGAAAATCCCTTGAAATTCTCTATAGATATACTTGATATCGACAGAAGTCGATCCACCTGCTGTAAGTATGTTTTCAAAGACTGATATTTGATAGAGATAAAGTTGTACTACCTACTGACATAAATAATAGCTTTAGGCTATTCCTATATCATGAACATGTTACTTTTTATCAAAGGCAGCAATACATCTGTATAACTCATCTCAAGTTCTTAATAAAACTTACTTGTTCATACGCTTATTATATTCCTTCTCAGCATCTAAAGGCTCAAAACTAAAAACATGCGATGCACTACAGTTAAAACAATTTAGAAAGTGGCAGCATATTATTTCCAAACCCATTTCTTTTGATATGGGGTACATTGTTCTATGATCTGTACCGAGTATTATATCATAATTATTTGCAATTGCTGTCGAAACAATTTTCACATCATCAGATATATGATCTCGAAGAATTTTATGGTCAGGAAAGTTTTCATTAAATGAAGATATAAAAGATTTCAACTTATTAGTGCCTATGTATTTATTGCCATATTTCCTAGCAGCTTGTGCCTCCTGTAAATCATATTGAAGGATTTCAACATTATCACTCATTAATGCCTGTATTAAGCTTTGCACAAAGTTAGGTTTATTAGGAAATGAGCATATTTCTGTAACTGAAATTACCGAAACACCAAGTGTAGTAGAATTGGAATTTAATTGTTCTAAAAGTTTTAAGCAAAATTTAGCTGTATCGTCAGTTGAACCAGCCATTGCAGCTAAAACATTGATTATAAAAGATGAATCCAAAAAGGCTCGTTTGACGTTTGTTAAATCAATCATTTAAAGCTTTTAGGATGTCATCATTCGAATCAAATTTGAAATTTGACAAAAAATCCTTTGATAGCCCTTTTAGGTTTTCAATTAAATTGCCTTTTTTTATAATAGTAAAAGACTCCAACTCACATGATGTAACTTTACCAGTAGTTATATTAACATTTTGAGTAACTATAGCCCTTATGCTTGAATTTCTATAATGGTCTTTAAGTACTGAGTCTTGCGCATCATTAACTCTTATTTGGTGCTTATAACCATCAATCTGGATGGAGCTTTTCGACATGTCAAAATCACCAATTTTTGTTATTAATCCCGTTACTGTTTTTTTTGTACTATAGGTTTCAAAAACTTTATTTATTTCTATATGAGGTGTAGTGAATAGTTCTTGTCCTTTATTATTTATAACAGTTAGTGTTCTATTATTTTTATTTAGCGGTTTGTTAATTGCCTTCCTGAATTTCTTTTCAATATCAGATAATTCAGATTCATTTTTATTAGCAGAATTATGCGCCACCTTTAGAAGCGTGTCGTAGTTTACTTCGTTTACAGTAGATAATTGCAATTGATAACAGTTACCAGATATTTCGCTTAGAACAAATCCACTTTTATAGTCATTACCATCTAATTCGTCAATAACATTAACTATACCTTTGAGTTCAGATAATCTTAACCCATCATCCTTTGACAAAGAATTTTCTTTATCTTCAAAGCGAAATTTTATGTTATAATTTTTAGACAATTCTGCTATTTGATTTTTTATGTGCAACAATTACAATGCAAATTAAGTGCCTGAGTGCAGCATATCTACATGATAATGTCGCTGGCAATATAAATGTAAGTAAAATAATTCCTATTTATCTTGCATAATAGTGAGTATATACTAACGCTCAGTAAAAGCTAAGAATCATATATAAATAAGGTGAATAAGTAATTTCGACAGCTTGAATACTAAAAAAGACTTACCTACAAATAACTTATTGGGCATAAAGCCTCATAATTAGTAATATCAATAACTCGATACATCAGACCAATAACCTAACCTTCCAAAGGCTCAGCAGCCATACTATAAACACTATTCAAAGGATATACCTTAGGACCAGTATCAGGTACACCATTGATAAAGGTATCTACGAAGTCAACAACTCTTCCAAGTACTCTTTGCCCTATATCAGTCCACTGAAGAACTGAAGGCATCTTATGCATGGTGTTAACAATATCATCAGTCATAGGTTTCTTACCTGAGAATAAATACTCCTTAATAATCTCATCTAACTTGGTCGGAACAATACCCTCTTCCTTACACAGTACCTCAAATGCCTCTCTTTTTTCCTTATCCCAATACACATCAAAATGGTCTGCTATTTCCTTACTGTCCTTTATCTTAGGTAGGTTCTCTTCTATAAACTTTTCTATGAGTTCTCTCTTACTTCTAAGCTCAGCTTGACCTGCTAAGAGTTCTACAATCTGTTGTTGCTTCTTGGACTTCTGACTTGGTGAAGCATCATTTAGCTCAGCTAATAGTGCCAATATGTATGCCACGTTAACTTCATCTTTATGAATCAATTCTAACTCAAAGTCTACCTCGTCTAAAACTGATACAACCTCTTTCTGATTATTAGTTTTGACTTTATCATGGAGGTCAAGATACTTGCTCTTGTACTCATTGAACGAACTCTCATCCATACCTATATCATCCCATGTAAAATCTGCAAAAGATTGTAGCACATTCAATGTCCTCATTATCTCTCTAAACTTGGTAACGAACTCTAATTCCTCATTTTCATCCTTTAGCTTATCTACGCTCTTGGGGGTGACAGCGACCTGCACCAACTCTTTGAAGACATCATTAAATTTATCTACTTGCTCATCATATGGAGGGAGTATAATCTCTTCTATAGCCTCTTTGTTTGAGAACAAGATAATAGCCTCATCAGTACGCTTCTTGAGGTTTCTGAAACTGATGATGTTACCCTGAGACTTTCGCTCATTCAGTATTCTATTCGTTCTGCTGAAGGCTTGTATGAGTCCATGATACCTAAGGTTCTTATCTACGTACAAAGTATTCAATGGCTTACTGTCGAATCCTGTCAAAAACATATTGACCACCAATAGTATATCTATCTGCTTCTTTTTGACTCGCTTAGCTATATCCTTGTAGTAATTGTAGAATGACTTAGAGTCTTTAGTAGAGAATTTAGTCTGATACATCTCATTGTAATCAGCGATAAATTCATCTAACTTATCCCTTGTATGCTTATTCTCTACGCTTTTGTTATCACCAAATGCATCTTCTATATCTCCATCAGCATCCTTGTCTTCTTCATTAGCAGTAAAGCTGAAGATTGTCGCAATCTTTAAGTTGTGACTACCATCTATTTTCTTCTGTTTAAACAACTCATAGTACTCAATCAGCAAGTCAACTCGACTGACACAGAACATGCCTGTAAACTCTCCTGAATGCGTTTTTCTGCTATGATTATGTATAATGTAGTCTGTAATCTTATTGAGCCTTACAGGGTCTTCAAATGGCTCTCTTTTATCTATGGCTTCTACTGCGATATCAATATTTGTAGCAGCGTTCTCCTTCTTCTTATATCGACCTATATACTCTATCGAGAACTTTAGTACATTCTCATCTCTTATCGCATCTGTGATGACATACTTATGTAGGCACTCAGCAAACAAGTCCTTAGTTGTTCGCTTTCCTAAATCATTCTTAGAGGCATTATTAGCAAATATTGGCGTCCCTGTAAAACCAAATAACTGATGATTAGTGAAGTAGCTTGTTATACGCTTATGGGTATCTCCAAACTGACTTCGATGACACTCATCGAAGATGAATACAATCTTCTTATCCTTCTGAGGCACCATCTGCTTTAAGTACTTAGACTTGCTTATGGCATTGTTTAACTTCTGTATTGTTGTTACGATCAGATTAGTAGTATCAGAAAATTGTTCTACAAGTTTCTTAGTATCAGTAGTACCATCTACACTTCCCTTCTTGAAGTTATTAAACTCCTTCATGGTCTGATAGTCTAAATCATTTCTATCTACGACAAATACCACCTTGTCCACCTCAGGTATACGCATAATTATCTGACTTGCCTTAAAGGAAGTCAAGGTCTTACCTGATCCTGTGGTGTGCCATATGTAACCATTCTTATCTGTGTTCCTGACTCTCTCTATTATCTTCTCTACTGCATAGTACTGATAGGGTCTGAGAATCATGAGTATCTTATCTGTCTCATGCAATACCGTATACCTTGTAATCATCTTCGACAGATGGCACTTCTCTAAGAATCCATTAGCGAAGTCCTTAAGGTTAGACACTCTGTTGTTATGCTCATCGGACCAATAGAAAGTCTGCTTATACGAAGTCTTTCTATTATTAGCATAGTACTTAGTATTCACCCCATTACTGATGACAAACATCTGTACGTAATTAAATAAGCCATACGCAGACCAAAACGAATGCCTCTGATATCTATTAATCTGATTAAAGGCTTCTTTCATCTCAAGCCCTCTACGCTTCAGCTCTATTTGGACCAATGGCAGTCCATTGACTAACAAGGTGACATCATATCTATTCTTGTAACTCCCTGTTATAGTAACCTGATTAGTGATTTGATATTGATTTTGACACCAATGTTCCATATTAATAAACTCTAAGTAGACACTCTTACCATCTTCTTGAGTTAACTGAAACTTATCCCGTAGTGTCTTAGCTCTATCGAATATGTTACCCTTATTAAGATGATTAAGCACTTTGCCAAACTCAATATCTGACAGCTTCACCTTATTGTGTGTCTCTATTTGGGACTTCAGGTTAGCCACCAATGCTTACTCATCCTTTATAGTGACATAGGTGTATCCAATAGTCTGAAGTTGCTCGACTAATGTATCTTCTAAAGCTTGTTCTGATTGTCTGGTCATGTTTAATTTTGTTCTAACTATTTTCTATTCTAAACATATTAATATTTTATTTAATATGTTGTTACATAGTTTTCATGCTTCCTTTTGTTGATTATCAATGCTTTACGAATATACATTTACTGTTTAGTTACATGCCTGTTACATGATATTTAGTGTTTTAATCATGAATAAAATCATGTAAACTTAAAACATATTGTATTTTTATTTAATATGTTGTTACATGATCTCCAACTCTTAAATCATTGATTATCAATGACTTATGTTTTTAGGGCAGTAGCTTAGTTACATGCCCGTTACATGTCATATCCCTAATCTGCCCAATAAGGGACGTAAGTCTTAGTATTCTCATGTTCTTTAATAGCACCATTATCAATAGCTAACTTTATAATTCTTGATGCTTGAGGATAATTACTATCTTCTATTCCAAATCTTTCCCTCAAGCTTTTATTGCTCATATATTCTCCTGTAATGTACTTAAGGACTGCATGTTGATATGTTGCACGAACTCTATCCTGAGAGGTCATTTGTCTCAAGGTTTTTGGATTCAACATTTTGACTCTGGTATACTTATCTCCATCTATAAATTCAGGAGCAGGGAGTTGATACGCTTCTACTGAGCTGACCACCTTATCAATGCCACTTCCTCTCTCTTCACAAATGTTAATTCTTCTCATAAATCTTGCTAAGGCTTCATTTCTACTTTCAGGACTATGGTCAATAAACCGATTAGTATCAATCATTGGATGACCAGGATTTGTGATTTCAAGCCTATTTGCAAATAACTCAATCATCACACCTGTACCTGAGATACTAAAGTCTTGATGGATCAGAGCATTGGCTACAAGTTCTCTAATGGCAATCTCAGGGTAAATGCGAACCTCTCTTCTAAAAGCTTTTCCTATCTCTTCATTAGTAGGTAGTTGACCATTAATGAAGTCAACAATATCTTCGAAGCTCTTGGCATACCCTTCATTAAATTCAACCTCTCTTACAGCCTGAAGTTTCCCTTTACCTCTGTAGACTATGACTCTAACCTTCTTTCTACCTAACTTTTCAAAATCAGAAAGGTCATGAGCAAATAGGATTGCTCCAAGATTAGTTATGGCAAACTCACCATGCTCATTGCTGAGTAGCTTTTCTTCTACCAACTTATCTAAAATCACCTTCTGTCCAGTGGGTACTCCTAATCCCAAGTATCTAAAAACGGATGGGTAATCTATGTGAGCTAAAGCTTCACTACCTATTAATGGTTGAGTTGCAAGACCTGTTTCAAATACCTCTGCATTAATCTTAGACCATAGTGCTTTTTCCTTTTCAGGATGGTCTTTGAGTTTTTTAGTATAACTGCCAATTCGTACAAATGATTCTTTCTTAAATTTCTGAGGATAGTTTGTAGGTGCATCAATCTCAAAAACAACTAAGTTCTTCTCTTCTATTAGGTGCTTATGGATTTTGATGTCGATGGGTGGGTCTAATTGAGTTGAGATATAGTTTTTAATTTCTTGACCTTTTATCTTATCTACATCAGGATCAAAGTTTGTTCCTATGATATTATGTGTGCCGTCTTCTATGCCATATACAATATATCCTTTGCTCTTACCTTCAAGCAGAGCAGCATTAGCTATCGCTGATATATTCTCCCCAAGCGTTTCAGGCTTTTTATTATTGACTTTAAACTCTACCCACTCACTTTCCTTAGGTAAGGCTTGCAGCTCTTTAATTAAGTGATTAAATTGTTCTACTGTCATACTACACAAACATTTGCTGCAACAAGCCCTTCTTCCACTCCTTCATCTTGTCAATCTGTGTGACCACAACGTTAATTTTATCATCTATGGCAGTTAGGAAATTGGCGATTTTGGTTTGTTCTTCTATTGAAGGAATTGTGAATTTAGCCAATTTTATTTCTTTAGATGTAAATCCTTTTATTGAAGTACCTTGACTGAATCTTAGGAAAATTTTCTTCAATTCCAAAAACATGTAGGCATAGAAGTATGGGTTTCCTTCAGTTAAGGTGATATTAGTAAAGTCTTGACTTGTACATATTTCTTGTTCGTTTACTGCAAACTTCCCTAATCCAACCCTTGAAACAATCAAAATTGAGTGCTTCGGAATAAGTTTAGTAGCAGAATCTGAAAGACCTTTTTCTGAAACCCACTTGTGAATATTTACTTTGTGAATGTTATCATTATAAATGTCAGAACTTGACACCCATCCAATTCTTCCATTCCAATACTCGTCTATTGAAGTATTAGGTGTACCACCACCTATGAATTCCCCAAGTTCACCCAATCTCTTCTCCTCCCACTTAGGATAATCACTCCCATCCTCTTTTCTGAATCGAATCTCTTGCTTAAATATCTGCTGCATCACTCCTTTCTGATAAGATTCTAACAGTTCTTTTTTCTTGTTGAGAGCTTGGATTTTCTTATCGACTGTAGAAAGGAAGTCGGCTATTTTTTGTTGTTCGGGGAGGGAGGGTAATGGAACTTCCACCTTCTTTAAATCACTTGATAAAATATGTTTTATTGTGTTTCCAGTTGTAATTTTATGTATTTTTTTTCTTCCGTATTTTGTATAAAAGTAGTTTTTGTAAAATTGAGAATTAACATCTTCTAATGGTGTTAATACAAGTAAAGCATGACAATTTGAATCTTGGAACTCTTTATTGACAACAGCACATTCACCAACATGACCAGATTGCACCATTAAAATATCTCTATATTTTAATTGAGATTTCTTTTGTTTTGAATGAAATTCTGATGAAATAAAAATCAATCCTTTTTTGTTTATGAAGCCTTTTTGAATGTTTTTACCTTGCAAGTAGGCAATCCCTGAATTCACATAGAATGGTGTTGCAGTTCCAACAAACCCATTTCTAATTTTTGGAAAAAGACTCTCCATCGTAACTTGAGACCATTTCTCTTTAAAGCTTTCAAAACTCAATAGTGGTCTATTGATTGACAGGCTCATATTGGTGAACTAATTCTCAATTCCTTACAAAACTCTTCCAATTTCTCATCTATCTCAATAATAGAATTATTCAATGTATTCATTTCTTTTGCTACTATGTCTAAGTTCACAGGCACTTCTTCTTCAAAACTATCCACATATCGAGGTATATTGAGATTCCAATCATTCTCCTTTATTTCTTCTATAGAAGCTACATAAGAAAACTTATCTATCGTCTCACGTTCTATGTACGTATTCACTATTCTGTCTATGTCTTCATCTCTAAGGTAATTCTGAGTCTTCACTTTCTCAAAATGCTTACTCGCATCTATAAACAGCACATTATCAGGATGCTCTTTACACTTCTTAAAGACCAATATAGAAGTAGGTATCGAAGTACCATAGAACACATTAGCAGGGAGTCCTATAACTGCATCAAGGTAGTTTCTATCTTCAATGAGATATTGTCTTATATGCCCTTCAGCAGCACCTCTAAAGAGTACTCCATGTGGCATAACAACTGCCATCGTCCCATTCTCAGCTAACTGATGTATCATATGTGTCACAAAGGCATAATCCGCTTTAGATTTTGGTGCTAATCGTCCATATTGACTAAATCTATCATCATTCAAGTGTATAGCATTAGCAGACCACTTAGCAGAGAATGGTGGATTAGCTACTACTGCTTCAAATCGCATATCTACATGCTGAGGATTCTCTAAGGTATCGGCTTGCCTGATATCGAACTTACGATAATGCACATCATGCAATATCATATTCATCCTCGCTAAATTATACGTGGTTGGATTCTTCTCCTGACCAAAGAACTCTGACACATCATCGACTTCCTTAGCGACACGTAATAGCAATGAGCCTGACCCACATGTGGGGTCATATACAGACTTCAGTCTCTTCTTACCTACTGTTACAATCTTAGCTAATATTTTAGACACCTCCTGAGGTGTGTAGAACTCCCCTGCCTTCTTACCTGCACCTGCTGCAAACTGTCCAATAAGATATTCATAAGCATCTCCTAAGACGTCTATTTCTGTATTCTCAAGCTCAAAATCTATTTCATCTAAATGGACCAATACCTTACCGATCAATTCATTCTTAGCTCTCTCTGTACGTCCTAACTTAGCAGAGGTCAAGTCTAAGTCTTGGAACAATTTATCAAAGTCATCTTCTGACTCCGTACCCATAGTAGACTGCTCGATATTCGTCAGGATGTTAGCTAAGTCATCTAAGATAAAGTTCTGCTCAGAGGCTTGCCCCCTCATCGCTAAACTACTAAATAGCTCCGATGGTCTCAGGAAGTAGCCTAGCTTCTCTACTGAGGCATCACGTATTGCATCCATGTAAGCTTGCCCTTCTTCTGTAGCTTCTTTTATCTCCTTGTACTTCATACCATCCACTGACAATATCTTATTAGCATATACCAACATTTTCTCAGACAGATACTTGTAAAATATAAATCCCAAAATGTAATCTCTGAACTCGTCAGCATTCATATTACCCCTCAGTTCATCAGCTATCTTCCATAGTTGGGCTTGGAGTTGTTTTTTTTGATCTTCACTCATTCTTTTGCAGCTTAGTTAAGAGTTTAATGCCCTAATTAAAGACACTTATCTTTTGTATGTAGTTTCTTCCACTCTCATTGTCCTCAATTGTTAATACATATATCCCTGATGGCAAATAGTTTAAATCTATTCTCTTAGATTGAGAATCCAGATATATTAACTTACCACTTAAATTATGCAATGACACTTTATGATTGATAAGATTTCCCATTTGTAATTCTCTATATAATCTATCTGATTCAGTCTCCAAATGCTCATCCGTAGAAGTAGAAGTTAATTCTCCTATACTAATTTTGACCTCCCCAGTTTCATTAAAAAAATGTCCTGATTCTATAAAAACAAAATATTCCTGTCCAAAATTTGTAGGAATTGTAAAACTGTGTTTAGCTTCTCCAAAATCTTCGTTTTCCCATTCATAGATCGTCTCTAAATCTATATCACGCCCCTCACATGGACCAGTTATTATTTTTATAACAAATTTTTCAATTGGGTCAATTAAACCCTCTGTTGATATTTCAATATTCGAATTTGTTTCATTGGCTATAAAACTAGCCCACATTGGCTTCTTGTTGAGTTCAGTACTTCTGCTTTTAAAATTATTCATTATGTAATCTTTGCCTGTTTCCAATTCTATAGCGAAGTAGCATCTATCATATATGTCATTCATTGGAAAACCCTCAGTACATGTATACTTATATAGGCTTTCCTCATCTGCCAAGTATCCAACTGTTTTATTAAGAAAACTAATCTCACCAGCAGTAGCAGGCGCATCAGTCATATTTGAAAAGTTTTTCCCCTCATTCTTTGAACGATAATGTGCATATTCATTAACCCATACTTGCGGTTTATTGTATGCCCACACGAAATCATCGACAAAATACATATGAGATGCAACACCTGCTGTTGATCCTCCTGATGAAGAAAATGGTTTTATACTAATATAATCTAATGACTCTATATCATATCGAATTAAATTAGGACTACTAATAAAGTGTAAAATCCTATTTTCTTTATCAATAAAATGAGCAGTACTCGGATATTGCAAAAGTGACCATGTTTTTCCTCCATCGTTCGTTACATGGATAGCTTCTTCATTTAGACCTTGATAATAATCTGAAAAGGAGATGCCAATATCTTCATTTATAAAATAGATGTCTCCTTCTATTCCAAATGAAATCAACTCCCAATTCAATCCATTATTTTCTGTTAAAAACAAGTCACCATTATCCAACTTGACCCATGTAAGGTTTTCGTTAAATACTTGAAAATTTGCAATATTACTATCTGCTTGAAAAATAAGTTCCCAATTCTTCCCATCATCAATAGTTTTCAAAACTCGGTCGTCTCCAGTTGCTAAATAATATTCATTAAATGAAACGAACTGATAATCACCTGAAAATCTTAAGCCATCAATCGAAAAGAAGTCACAAAAAGTCCAAGTACGCCCACTGTCATTAGTTTTTAATTGATTCCCTTTACCTGTTTGGAAAGCATCTACAACTATAACTGTTTCTTCATCTAAAATCTCAATTAGACTATAATTCTCAACACCATCTAAGACTTTTGTCCAACATCGAAAATCACTAATAGCGTTGTTATACATGGTTATTCTCTTATCACTCCCATCACAGTCTTCATCTATTCCATTATTAACAATTTCACATGCCCCAGGATAAGCATTAGGATTACTATCATCACAGTCTTCTGAAACTACAAAGCCATCATTATCTCTGTCATCAGGGTTGCCCCCCGTACCATCTCCTTTAAGCTTGGTGTAGTATGCAGTACCATCTGTTACAAATGTATTCTCATCTATAATTTCAATATTTATAAATGTAGTAGCTTGTGGGTTACCAATTACCCAATAACTAATCCGTGTGCAATCGTCATTAAGCTCATAACCAAAGACACCTGAAATATTTCCAAGTATCATATTGCCATCTTCATCAAAGCCGAAATCGATTCTTGGACACTCACATGCTACAGTCTCTGGATTATCAAAATTTGGAAGATAACCACACCAATTACCTATTATATCTTCACATTGAGAATTTGCAGATAGACAGATAGATGCAAGTATACATGTAAGATAAAACGTTGATGTAATTTTAGTATTTCTAATCGATTCAAATACTAACTTATACAAATTACAGTTGAATTGTTTTAATAATAGTTTGCTCATGATTGTATTTTAAGCGACCATCTATTTTAAGGTGGTCAAAAGCTGATTTTATTATATTGTATTTATCAGAAAATAGACTTGGACAAGTTAGGAAAATCTACAGAATCTAACCGTTTGACCATACCATTATATTGATCCCCAGCTTTTTAGCTATAAGCCCCTATCTTTATCTACCCTACTATTATTAGTGTATCAGCATTGGATTAAGTCATCATCATGATACTATCATTGCCCGTCCTTGATCAAGGCTTGAATTACTTCTAAAACTTGATAAATCGGATTGAGTGATACAATAAGAGTATGGAATAGCGGTGAAAATATCTACCAAATACAAGATCCAGTATTAACGCTGAAGTGAATCCGACTGGAAAATATATTATCAAAAACTAATCATTAACTTCACGGCAAATTAGACTGATAGATAACCTTGTCGACTATTTTGTCTGCAATAATCCTATCTATAATATGAAGCATCTAAAAATTATTAGTAATTAAGTTGTGCTGATATGTAATAGCAACTCCGTGGATATAATTTAATAATAACTGCTAAAAGTAAGACAATATAAAACCCAGCAATGCACCTCCTAGTATTATCCAAGCCGTATTCAGCCCTTTAACACCAAAATAAGCCGCAAAACTGATGATGCAGATGAGCCAAGTTTTCCAGTCTATCAATATACTTTGCCCCATCTTCAAACAGACAACTAACATAACTGCTACTGCTGCGACATTGACGGCTTGTAAGAAATGAGACAAGGTCTTATTGCCTCTCATCTTATGTACAAATCTATTAAGACCCCAGACATAGAAAAAAGATGGCACGAAGATACCAAGCGTCGCTAATGCAGCTCCTCCAAATCCACCTACCTTGTAGCCTATAAATGTTGCGGTAGACAATACCGGACCTGGTGTCATCTGACCTATAGCAATCGCTTCTACTAAGTCGTCATGTGTGATCCAACCCAAGCCATCTATCAGTTCTCCATCTAAGTAGGCAAATAGTACATAGCCACTACCAAATAATACCAACCCAACTTTTAGAAAGACTAAAAACAGCTTCAGGTGAGTATATGAAATAGAAAGAAACAGCAGCGGTAATGGTGTAAAACTCATCATCACATTTCTCTTATACCCTAATCTGAATAACATATAGATTAATCCAGCAGACAGGATACAAAGAATCTCATTAATACCACAAAAGGATGCAACGACTACAGCGATGGCAATAAGGACATGCTCTGTATTCTTGACAGCCTTCTTACCGAGCTTATATACTGCGCCGATAATAAATGATATAACGGCTGCTTTGATACCGTTAATAATAGGCGTCGCCCAAGTGTATGCAGCTATCTGCTCAAAGAATACAGCTAGGATCAAAGTAATAAGTACTGCTGGAAGAATAAACGACATACCTCCTACGAAGAGACCCTTCACCCCTGCCCTATGATAACCACAGTGCATGGTCATCTCTGTGGAATTAGGACCTGGTATAAGATTGGTTATTCCCATATAATCTAAGAACTCTTCTGATGACAACCACTTCTTCTTTTCTACTAGATCATCTTGCATCATCGCAACATGTGCCGCTGGACCACCGAATGCTATGAAACCCAACTTAGAAAAATACTTAAAAACCTCCTGGACTTTACTCATGGATTTTTTTCTTCTGATATTCTATAATCGGATATTATATCTCTCCCGCTACTGATTCATTAATATTGACTAAGTGATCCCCTATTCTTTCTAACGATGAAAACATATTAGTGAATATCATCGCAGCATTGACATCATAATCCACCTTGCCTATATTATCCTGATTATATTTTCTCATCCTATTTCTTTGTACGTTAATTTCTTCTTCTAAGTCGTAACATTTAGATAGATTGACTTTATCATAAGATGTTAGATTTAGATTATAATTCATCTCCTCGAATGATCTTTCTACAATACTCAGTAGATCATTCAATTGATTTCTTTGTTCTGGAATGAAGTAGATATTTCTATTCATTTTACTTTCCATAGTCTTAGCGAACTGATAGAAGATGTCGCCCACTCTCTCCATGTCATTACAGATATTAAAGAAACTTCTTAATCGAATACTTGTCTTGTGAGTCATCTCTTTGTCTGAGAGATTTGTTATATACTCAGTTATTTCATTTTCAAACTTATCAGTAATGTCTTCATACTTTTTAAGTTTTGATATTAATGCTAATCCTTCTTTTTCTTCAGAGGTATTAAGTAAGTCTTTAGTAAAGCCTAACATACGTGTAGTTATATCTCCATACCTCGCTACCTCTTTCTGTATTTCTACTGTCGCTAATTCCGGTGTTCTATTAGAAGAATTGATAAACTTTAATGTGTCGATAGATACATCTCCAGATTTTTCAGGAACTGTCTTAATGGACATTCTGATAAGCCAAGGCACAAAACCTATTAGTAAGGCGACATTTAGAATATTAAATGTCGTATGGAAAGCTGCAAGAATATATGTATTAAGTGCTTGGGTTTCATTAAGATCCGCGGTCTTAATCTTCGCATTACTTTCAAATATTCCCGTAAAATTCTCAACAAAAGTGGTCAAGAATTCTATCACAAATGGCAATAATAATACCATCCAAAATACACCTATTACATTAAATAAGGAATGGATTCGTGCCGATCTTTTAGCTGAAGTATTACCGATGATAGAGGCAAGCTCTGCTGTAATTGTGGTACCAATATTCTCACCTAATACCATGGCAGCTGCTACTTCTAATGGCAACCAACCTGCATATACTAATGTCAATGTTATTGCCATTGCAGCACTCGATGATTGTACGATAACTGTAATCAATGCCCCGACCATAACGAATAGTATTCTGGAAAATATACCATACTGAGCCCATCCTTCTATAAATGCTAAAGCTTCTCCTCCAAGATTCGGTACTGCATTTTTCAAATATGATAATCCTAAAAACAATATTGCAAAACCTATTAGAAACTCTCCCCAATACTTTCTCTTACCTGACTTAGAAAACAACAGAGGAACACCAATAGCAAATAATGGAATCGAGTAGGCACTAAGCTTAACCTTAAATCCTAATATCGCTATGATCCAACCTGTAACAGTCGTACCGATATTAGCTCCCATCATCACACCCGCAGATTCTACCAGTGATAATATCCCTGCATTAACAAATGATACTGTCATGACTGTAGTAGCCGATGATGATTGCACTAAGGCCGTAATTAAGAATCCTGTGAATACACCTAAGAATCTATTCTTAGTCATACTTCTCAGAATATTTCTCATCTGAGAACCTGCCGCTCTTTGGATACCTTCACTCATCATTTTCATACCGAAAATAAAGAATGCTAATGCACCTGCAATATTAATGATCGTCCAAAACCCAAATGAAAAATCGCCGTCTCCAGCGAATGCTATCGTAGGAACTACTAATAAAGCAGTAAGTGTAAGTAAGATTATTTTTCGCATTGTATTACTTTGTCTTCTCTAATATTTAATTTAGAAATGGATATCCATCTGTACTCTCCATTGAGCAGAGTTTTGACGTCCATCCCTGTTGATTAGTGTATAGTCTGTTTGAATTTTGAGTTTGTGTCCCACAAAGAATTTATTAAATACAATGGTATATTGCTTCTCATCTGTTGCGACCTCAGCATCGATTCCTGTATACCGAAGAGCAATTTCCATATCCTTCCCAAACATATATCCCATTGCAACATTGATCCCTGTACCCGTGTAATACTCTCCTATCAGAGTCTCATCTGCATCGAATACAAATGGCCCCAATGGGGATTTCTTATCAGCATACTCCATCATAATGGATAGCTCCTGATATTTAAACATTAGGTCAGCAAAGAAAGTATTCAGATCATTGCCCACGATATCACTTTCTGAGTTAACTATAAATTTTCCTACCTGACCTCGCTCTCTTCCAGCATTATTGTTATTATCATAAGTCAACCCTATAGCGAGCTTAGGGCTACTTTCTCTCTTAATAGAGGAGCCGATATAATCACCCTTAGACTGGAACTTCCCAAATGGTAAACACTCCAACCTATAAGTATAACTGAATCCGCCATTATATCCCGTCAGGTGATTCTTGCCTTCTCCTGAGGATATAGATGCACTCTCTTTCACGAGGAAATTATCACCTATTGTATGACGATGAGATAACTGTAAGAACACATCTCGATCTATTGTATATCTTGAATTTAGTCTCGATCTATCTACAAACTGGAGGTTACCAGATGATATGACTCGTTCTCTGTTACCCGCAAGTTTGCCTTGACCAAATCTCGCATAGAAATTCTTGTAGAAGTTATATGTGACATGTGCATCGAGGATGATATTAGCAGCATTGCCAAATTGATCATTATTTCCTCCACCATTGTCTATATTGGTTAGTGCCAGCTCTAATTTGTACTTAAGTTTCGGGGTGTAAGCCCATCCATCAAATTTTAGTCGAGATCTTCGTACAAGGGCAGTCACATCATTATCTGCTGTATAAGCTTGTGTGGCTTCTGCCAATGACCAATCGGCCACTATAAGGCTCTGGAACCTGAATCCGATTTTGAGCTGAAATGTAGAATCTAATCCCTTAATATTCAGTCCTTTACCAAATTTAGCGGGTAAGATTTGAGCGGTAGAATTAGTGGATAGGAATAATGTAAATAACATAAATGCCAAGGTCGTACACCTTCGGTAATAAATCATTAAAAGTTAATTAAAAAAAGTTTGCAATTTCCCACTACAAAGCTACTTTTCGATTGTTAACTGAATGTTATGATATTAGGAAATTTAGGAATAATCCTGACATATTACTCTGATATTAGATACTTCATAATAGTAAGCAAAAATGTAATGAATGCTTGTCTAACGATGTATGAAACAAGCTAAGCCATAGATTCCTTATTATTTCTTAACTTGACTTAGCGCATACAATATTTCTCTGGCAATTTGGGTGACCCTTTCTGTATACTTGATCGATTCTAATTCTGTATCATCGTAGGCCTTAGGGTCTTCATATGGAAGTGATAACCTGAAGTCACAACCAGACACAATCGGACAGCCCTTATCAGCTTCCGTGCATACCATTATGGCTCCGAATTTTTCTTTTGGATTGGGAGCTGCATCATATTTTTTAGAAAAGGCCTCAGAGGGTTGCATCTCATTATTCCAGCTAACTTTATATAGCGGATTATGTACATCATCATCTAAGCTTGTAATATCAAAACCTATATTACGAAATGCATTCACTGCTCTTACATTAAATGCTGTTGCTTCTGTACCTCCAGAGAAAGATTCTATTCGTGGCAGATTATAATACTCCGCTCCTACTGCCAGCCATATCTGCCCCATGTGGCTTCTTCTGGAATTATGTGTACAGATGACTATTAGTTTGGGTGTCTCTTTAGTACGAAATTTATCACTCAGGTAGTCTGTAATTTTGTCTAACTTATCCCTACGATCTTTTGAGATTAGATCAAACTCACTTACCAGTTTATCACATAAGCTCTTAATTTCAGAATTAATATAGTTATTATTCGTTTCCATTATTCTCTTATTTCTAATGCTACAGTACAGAAAGGCGCTGCTATGATAACATCATTGTTAACAGTGCTGCAAGAACACCTCCGATAATAGGTCCCACCACAGGTATCCATGAGTAAGCCCAGCCGTGTGTACCCTTATCTTTAATAGGGAGGATCGCATGTACAATTCTGGGTCCGAGATCTCTTGCGGGATTAATGGCGTAACCTGTCGTCCCTCCTAAGGACAAGCCTATTGCCCATACTAAAAATGCCACAGGCAATGCTCCCAATGATCCTAATCCGATGACTGTCTGTGTATCATTAATCGTAGCATCTGTGAAGTATAGTATCGTGAAAACTAAAATAAAAGTACCTAAGATCTCACTTAACATATTAGAGAATAAATTTCCAATTGCGGGTGTATTACAGAACACAGCTCGCTTAGTCTCACCATCCTCAGTTACGTCAAAATGTGGTCGATACATCATCCATACCAATGTGGCACCTATCATAGCACCTAACATCTGTGCTACTATAAACAATGGAACGTCTGCCCATGGAAACTTATCTGCCACTGCCAATCCGATACTTACCGCTGGATTAATATGGGCACCACTGTGAGGTCCAGCTATTACTACTGCAACGTATACTGCTAATGCCCAACCTGTGGTGATGACAATCCATCCACCATTATTACCTTTGGTCTGGTTAAGTACGACATTAGCGACGACACCTCCCCCTAATAGAAGAAGAACTGCGGTGCCAATTAATTCTGCAATGAATGGAGTCATATAATTAGTTTTCTTCGTCTTTCTTAGTCCAATATTCTAATGCATCTATGGCTCTATACCAGCCCTTAATTTCTGTATCTATTTGCTCCCTATCTGTAGCGGGGTTATAGGTCTTTCCGATTTTCCATATCTCTTGTATCTCTTCCTTATTCTCCCAAAAACCAACTGCAAGACCTGCTAAAAATGCGGCACCCATAGCAGTTGTCTCTACGACCTGCGGACGTACCGTTATCGTATTCAATACATCCGATTGGAATTGCATTAATTTATCATTCACCGTGGCGCCTCCGTCTACTCTTAATTCTTTGATCGTAATTCCTGAATCAGCTTCCATTGCTTTAAGTACATCCATCGTCTGATAGGCAATAGACTCTAATGCTGCTTTTGCGATATGAGCATCTGTCGTACCTCTGGTCATTCCAAATATTGTCCCTTGTGCATGCTGATTCCATTGTGGAGCTCCGAGTCCAGCAAATGCAGGAATAAAATACACACCATCACTACTCTCTACTTTATTAGCTAACTCCTCTACATCTCCAGAGGTTCTGATAATCTTAAGACTATCTCGCAACCATTGTACAACTGCGCCAGCAATGAATATACTTCCCTCTAATGCATAGGTGGTCTTACCATTGATCTTCCATGCTACTGTGGTGAGTAGATTATTCTTTGAAGATTGTGGCTTTTCTCCTATATTCATCAACATAAAGCAACCTGTACCATAGGTATTCTTAACCATACCAGGCTTAGTACACATCTGACCGAAAAGTGCCGACTGCTGATCTCCAGCAATTCCTGATATTGGAATACGGGCATCATAGAATGTAGATTTAGTGTGCCCATAGATTTCGCTGGATTGCTTAACTTCTGGGAGCATACTTCTCGGAATAGTGAGTAATTGTAACAACTCTTCGTCCCATTCCATAGTATTCAGATTAAACAGTAAAGTCCTTGACGCATTGGTCACATCCGTTATATGTGTTTCTCCTTTAGTAAAATTCCATACTAACCAACTATCAATTGTACCCATCAGTAAGTCACCATTATCAGCTTTCTCTCTTGCTCCATCTATATTATCTAATATCCACTTCACCTTAGTACCTGAGAAATAAGAATCGATGACCAGTCCTGTCTTAGACCTTATGAGGTCATTGTGTCCTTGTTTTTTTAACTCATCACAATATGATGACGTCCTCTTATCTTGCCAGACTATGGCATTATATATGGGCTCTCCACTATTCTTATCCCATACCACAACCGTTTCTCTCTGATTAGTGATACCTATGGCTGCAATATCTTCTGCGTTAATATCTCTTTTTGCGATGGCTTCTGCTGCTACACCTGCCTGAGTCGACCATATCTCCACAGGGTCATGCTCTACCCATCCTGGCTTAGGGAAGTGCTGTGTAAATTCTTTCTGAGCAGAACATATGATGTTCCCACTCTTATCGAAGACAATAGCTCGGGAGCTTGTCGTACCTTGATCTAATGCCAATATATATTTACTCACTTATGTATTGATTTAATTTGATTGAATTGACTAAAAATAGTAAAATAATATTGAATTATAGTCGTCTATAATCTGATGGGCGACTTAGTGCAAATAGAATTATTACATCTAAATCTAACAAGAGTAATAAAAGTCCCATGCACAACCATATATGGCGGCTTACAAGATTTGTAATTAGAATTTACCAATGTTGCTGTCACACCATTCTTTGTAAGCTTGACTTAAAGACGCCACGGTTTTGGGATGCTCTTCTGAGAGGTCTATTCTCTCTCCTGGGTCATTTTCTATGTCAAATAGCTTTAACTCCAAATCATCGACTATAGGAGCGATGTATTGATCTGAAGGATCACTTTTCCAATGATTCTCATTGGCATTAGTTAGTTTCCATTTACCTTTTCTGACGGCCCAAGTTTTTTGCCATTTCCAGACTAATAATCTATCCATTTGCATCTTCATAAGATCTACCCCATCGATGGTCTCATCATCTATCGATCCACCTACGATTCCTGCTATTGTCGGAAATATATCTGTAGCAGATACATAATCTTCTACGATCTGATCAGCTGCGATCTGACCTGGCCATGAGAAACACATAGGGACTCTTATGCCACCTTCCCAGAGTGAATATTTGCCGCCAGTCAGTGGAGCGTTATTAGCTCCAGTAAGAGGTGAGCCTCCGTTATCAGATATATATATGATTATCGTTTCTTTGTCTAAGCCTTGAGATTCTATAGCATCTAAAAATCTGCCTATATTATCATCCAGACAATGGAGGTTAGCTAGGTAATACTTGCGCATATCAGTTGTAGATATAGCTCCGAGCCGAGAATACTTATCGTAATAAGCAGAATAGGAACCTTCCTCATGTTTACTATAACTTAATAGGCTATCTGGATTATAATTTGCTATGGAGGGAACGTCATATATATCTAAATATTTCTGAGGCACCTGATGTATCAGATGATGTACAGAACTATATGCTAATGTGAGAAAGAATGGGGAATCACGATCATCTTCTAAATAACTGATAGCCTCATCCGTAAGTATATCAGTCAGATAGCCCTCCTCATAACTCTTCTCACCATCATTATGCATAAGTGGCCCTAGTACGGCACTCGTGCCATTAGGGTCAGATGTTCTTTCTTTTATTGCTGTAGAATGCAACCAGTAATCATGAGCATGAGCACTGAATCCTAAGAACTCATCGTAACCATGCTTAGTGGGATACTCACGGACATTATTCTTATGAAAATTACGACCTAAGTCATTCTTCCCTATACGTGCTGTAACGTAACCGTGATTACCTAAGTATTCGGCAATTGTAGTAACACTATCAGGCAGACCAGGACCCCAACTCGCTCGCTTATCCCACCTGAACTGATTTTTGCCTGTTAGGATACCAGCTCGCGAGGGACTACATACTGGCGCTGTCGTATATGCTTGAGTGTAAGAAATTCCTGATCGAGCTAACTTGGCAATATTAGGATTTGTAACGAGCTTGTCATGATTATCAAATACTTCAAAATCTGCATAACCCTGATCATCTACTACTATGAGAATGACATTTGGCTTATCGCTCTTAGATATTATGTTATCACTTTTTTTGCACTGACAGAAAAGAATTAATAAGAGTATTGGTAGGTAGATAATTCGGCACATAGGCATTATGTCTAATTGTTATTACATGAACACTATTAAAAACTATCAACGAAGTTCTAACTCCACAAAGACTGGAAAATGATCTGATGGATATCTTAAGTTTCTATTAGCACTTAATATTGCATATTTATGCACAAGAACATTTTGTGATTTCGATATAAAAATGTAGTCAATAACTCGACTGACTGGCTCATCCATTTGGAATCCATTGAATGTGCCTTCTTGACTTAATTTGACCTTAGCAATGGATTCTGTATCCGACATACTTTTAGATAGATTTGCTATTAAGTGACTATCAGGCTCTACATTAAAATCTCCCATTAATACAATAGGATAATCCTTTGTATTCAATTTTTTCAGTTTGCTCAGAATTAGATTTATACCTTGCACCTGTGCTTCCTTCCCTACATGATCGAGATGAGTATTCACTACCCATAGCATCTTGCCACTTTCTTTGTCTTTGAACAATCCATAAGTACATATCCTTGGGTAAGCTGCATCCCATCCCATGGATAACGTATCGGGTGTATTCGATAGCCAAAAAGTGGCTTGATCTAATACCTGATATTTATTTTTATTATAAAATATAGCAGAATACTCTCCCTTAGCACCACCGTCTCGACCATGACCGATATAATCATATTTGTGGAGTTTTTCGCTCATATCAGTCATCTGATTAGGTCTTGCTTCTTGTACACCTAAGAAGTCGGGCTCATAAAATTGGATTTGCGAAATGAGAAAATCTTTTCTGAAGGGCCATGCATCTTCTGCATCAGACTCGACATCAAGTCTGATGTTGTACGTCATGACTTTGACTTCTTGACCGTTAGATTGACAACTAACTAAGACACTTAAGCTAAATGTGAATAATATAATTCGAATTATAGTCATTATATTTATTTATAAAATACAGCTCAATCAATTCATATTAGTAAGCACCCTATTCTTCTCTAGTAAAATTTCGGGTTCGTTAGTAGTGATATAATCAAATCCATAATCTATGAATAAATCTAAATCTTCACTCTTATTGACTGTCCATACATTCAATGTTAGTCCTAAATCTTTAGCTTCTTGTATCCATTGTGGATTTTTCCTGTACTCATTCATATAATAATCTAATCCTGATATACCATCATTTGCCAATTCTCTTGGTGACTTCTTTCCGTTAAGATATTGCGTATGAGCATTAGGCTCTATTTCATGTATCTTCTGAAGAATACCATAACCAAAACTAATGTAAGAACTGATGTATTTCTCTGCATCAAGTCGTCTAACAATCTCTACAACCTTAACAGCCATCTTTTCTCCACGTTCTTTAGTAGAGGCGGGCTTTATCTCGCATACAATGCCTGTCGTATGATTATTTTCCATTGCTGCCAGTATAACATTTTCTAACGTAGGCAAAATCTCACCATTAGGTAAAGGAACCTGCGCTAATGAATCATAAGTCGTCTCCTCAATTAACAATCCATTGTAATCCTTATCGTGTGTGACTATTAGTACTGAGTCAGCTGTCATCCTAACATCTATTTCTGTTCCGTTACAACCTATCTCTATAGCATATCTTAATGCAGCAATAGAATTTTCTGGAAAGGCTTTAGTCTTCCAAGCACCTCTATGTGCCACTACATTATTGTCGGCAAAGGTGATATGATCGGCGACAGGAGATTGTCGACAGGAGAAGATACTCGTAAGTAATAGAATGATAAAGGTGACACGCATATGAAAGTGTATCCGATTGTAAAAAATATCTTGACGATCTAAATCTTTGCATTATATATAATGGTAAAGAAAACGGATCGAGATCAAACGCTTTCTTTACCAAACAATATTGTAGTAATCAAATTCAACTTAAGGCATATGTACGCATATACAACAATCAGGCTCAGCTATACTATCCTGTATCTATTAGTAACCATCATTCTGCGGGTAGCCAGGTCCTAATAGATCTAAATCTTCTTGGAAAATGGCAAAATTAATATAGTGATCTTGCCAGTTAACTCTTGGATCTTTTTCTCCACCAAAATTAGCCGGGAAGAATTCTCCGTCACCAGCGTATGTTCTCATTTGCTCATTTATCACAGAAGGTCCCATTCTCTTAAGTGTGAACCATCGAGATCCTTCGAAAGCTAACTCTCGAGCTCTCTCATCTAATATCGCTCGCATGTCCATCGATGCTATGTCAGCTGCACCAGCTCGTTGTCGTATTGCATTAAGATAAGAAAGGCCATCACCTCCTGACCTCATAAGCGCCTCTGCAGCAATCAGATAAGTCTCTGCTAATCTATAGACCAGGATATTACTTCTCTGAAGGTATGATGTTGCATCATCATCTTCCTGCGTATACTTAATACAAGATGGGTGTTGTCTCTGATAATACCTAGTGTAGGTAGAACTCGGATTATCTAAATCCGTGATCGGAGCATATAGTCTTACCTGCTCACCGATACTGTCACCTGTATTATAGAAATATCGCAGCCTAAAATACGTATCGTCATCACGTGTGTCATCAGGATCATCAGCTAACAGACCTAATAGATACAAATTTGGCAATATTCTGGAGAACCCTCTACCACCTTGCTCTATGTCTGAATTTATTCCATCTATCTGAAAATACTGAGTTACGAAGTTAGCATTTATCATAGTCGCATCACCTCCCCCTAAGAGATCGTCTTCTGATTGCACGACATATAATGCTTCAGAGTGATTCCTGTCTCCTGCGAATACATCAGCCGTACTACTAACCAAACTATGTGGACTGTCTGCACCCTCTATGATGGACAAAGCCTCACTACTTGCTGTTGTCCAGTCTTCTTCCCACATGGCAACCTTAGCCCTAACATGCTTAGCCGTCCCTTTAGTAATTCTACCAAAATCATCTGTCCATGGTAGATTTTCTATAGCAAAATCAAGATCACTTCTAAGTAATGAAAAAATCTCTTCATCACTCGATCTATCATTGACTACATCGAAGGCATTGTCTACTGTCACTGATTCAGTAGTGACGAAAATGTTATTATACATTCTGTACAGATAAAAATATGAATGAGCTCTGAAGAATCTGGCCTCCGCCAAGATTTGATTTTTTGTAGCATCGTCGAGTCCCTCTACGGTCTCAGCGGCATTGATTATTTCTGTAGCTCTGTTTGTGATATTATAGAAATGCTTCCAAAATAATGTAGAAGTAAAGTTAGAACCCAGATCATCAGGAGAGACTGCCCTTTGGTATCTACCTATAAGCCCTAAGTAGCCGGACCTATTAAAAGCTAAATCGCTTCTCGATGGGAGTAATACACCTCCCATGAAGTCCTCTAATCTACGATCGTATCTGTCTCTGTCAAATTTGTATAAGCTGACGACGCCAGACTTAAGTCCTTCCTCAGTAGTATATATATAGGAAGAATCAATAAGCGTACTCGGTTGCTCTTGCAGATACTCGGAGCAAGATCCAGCGAATAGAATCATACCGATGAATAGGCAGCTATTTCTTATTGATTTAATGATATATGTCGTTTTCATAATTTTATTTCTTCTTTATTATAATGTAACTTTTAGACCGAATGTATAACTTTTAGCATCTGGATAACCAGTGTCAGCAGATGAAAAAGTATTTCTAATATTAACCTCAGGACTGTAGCCGATATAGTCGGTGTTAGTGAATAGGTTAGTCGCAGTAACATATAATCTTATGTTTTCAATATTTAACCTTGATATTACTGACGTGGGTAGAGTATAACCTAAGCTCACCGTCCTTAGTCTTACGTAAGATGCATCTTTAAGTGCTAATGAATTTAAATATTGTGGTGTGGAATCAAAATTTGGTCGAGGGAATGTCGTCGACGGATTTTCAGGTGTATAATAAGATACTTCTACTCCATTTAACTTACCAGATAACGTTCCACCATTATTAAAATCAGACAGGAAAGGATTAATCTTAGTTGCTCCCTGCACTGCGTAGAAGTCTACGAAAAGATCAAATCCCTTAAAGGAAAGAGTAGAGGATAAAGATCCAAACCAGTCTGGATTACCATCTGTAAAGACTCTGTCCTCTGGCGTAATTCTACCATCTGGCATCCCAGTAGGATTGCCGTCTGCATCGACACCGTTAGTATCCTTAATCTTAATGTCTCCTGGCCTTAGGTTTTCCTGAGGATTGGTCGATTCAGGGTTAGCCTGTGGTGCATTTTCGAAGTCTTCTCCTTCTTGCCATATCCCATCGAACTCATATTGTCTAATAACACCGATAGGCTGACCTACATAATAATTATAAGCATCATCCTCTAAGATTGGATTGCCATCGCCGTCATTGTATAACTCTATTAGCTTGTTTCTGTTGTTAGACCAATTAGTAGATACTGACCATCTGAAGTCCTGAGTGTTAATTAGATTAGCAGTCAGGGATAATTCTATTCCTGTATTCTGAACTTCCCCAGCATTAAAATATGTGAAGCTATATCCCGTTGTAGATGGGACACCCCTACGTAGTAACAAGTCTGTTGTACGTGAATCATAGTACTCTACACTACCCTGTATAAATCTCTTAAATAATGAAAAATCAAGACCGACATTAAGTGTAGTGATAGTCTCATGCTTAAGATTCAGGTTAGGAAGAATATTAGAAGGAGAATATCCAGAGACAGTCTGTCCATTAATTATATAATTCTGGCCATCAGCTGTAAATAACGATGTATATGGTCTGCTCAGAGAATTTGCTAAAGAACCATAGCTTAATCTAAGTTTAAGTTCTTGCACTGTATTAGATGAAGAGAGAAAATCCTCATTTTGTATCTTCCATGCAAATGCTGCTGCTGGATTATAAGTCCACTTAAAGTCAGCTGCATTAACAGAAGAACCATCTGCTCTCATGGTTGCTGTGAAAAGATATTTCTCTGCCAAGTTATATCTTGCCCTACCCATAAATGAAGCAGTACGAATCTTCGTCTTATCTCTGGTGACGGTCACATTACCAATGGCATTAGTTATCCCATCGTAACCAAGAGTCTCATTGATAAAGCCTCTTGCATCTGTAAAAGTTCTTGAGAATTTATTCTCATCTATCGCCTGTACCAATGTCAGATTAAAACCATTATTTGCATTTAATTGCTTATCGTATGATAATATGTTTTCTATAAAAAATGCCTCACTCAATCTATTATCTATCCGCCCTATCCCATTATCTGTATCTCCAGCAGAACTGAGAGATGACTGGTATCTTGCACGCTCGGAAGTCTTACGTGTGCCAGATAGTGTAAGTTGATACTTTAGATCATCTGTTATCTGATATGTAGGTATGACATTTATAACAAAATCATTTCCTATCTCATCATCATCAGACTCATTAAGATTCCAAATAGGACTTGTTGCACTTAATTCTTCACCGCTTGGGAATCTGATGACATTGCCATCATCATCAAAGGCACGTCCTAGTGGAGAGAATGTGATTACATTTACATTTGCAGCTCTTTCGATATCATCATTGAGTAGATTGACATCAAACCTGACATTCATTCTATCGCTGATGGATTGATCTACATTTAGTCTTAGGTTTTTACGTTCGTAACTGGAAGTCGGAATAATTCCATTTTCTTTGAAGTAATTAAAACTAGCGTAGACTTTAGTTTTCTCTGACCCACCATTAAGACTAAATGTTTGACTATTCACATTTCCAGAACTAAGTAACGCTTCCTCCCAATCAACAAATCGGTTATTAGCAATAGATTCTAATTCTACCTCTGAGAAGATATCCTCATCATTAGGATACTCATCATTTGCGTCATTAGACCTAAGTGCTTCCCTTCTGAGCTGTGCAAATTCCTGACCACTGTATACATCGAAATTTCGTTCTATCGACTTCGTCGTGTAGAAGCCATGATAAGATACACTCAGCTCATCTGCCTTACCACGCTTAGTGGTGACGAGCACTACCCCATTCACTGCACGTGATCCATATATAGCCTGCGCTGAAGCGTCTTTGAGAAATTCTATAGATTCTATATCATCAGGATTAATATCCTCTATACCTCCGTCTCTAACGACACCGTCTACCACATATATCCCGCCTGTATTACCTTCGATCGAGCTCCGTCCTCTGAAGATCAACTCAGAAGTTCCACCAGGCCTGAGTGATCCTCCACCTACGTCTACTTGCAATCCTGAGATTCTGCCTCTAAGCATTTCTGTAACATCAGAAGTCGGTGTAAGCACAGCCTTAGTTAAGTCTGTCTTGGCTACAGCAGAAATTAGATCGCTCTTCTTCTGAGTGCCATACCCGACTATGATGACCTCGTCCAGGCTATTAGCATCCTCTCTCAGAAAAATCGTGATATCATTCTCTGTGATCGGAATCTCCTCAGTCCTATAGCCAAGAAAAGATACCTCTAATAATGAAGCATCACTACTCACAGTCAGCAAGAATCGACCATCTAAGTCAGTGGCAGTCCCATTAGAGGTGCCTACTTCTAAGATGGATGCACCAGGCAGAGATGACTCGTCCTCTGAAGAAATCACTATACCAGTTATGGTTCTCTGAGCGTAAGTGACTGTAATCGTTGTAAATAATAAAATGAGAAAAGAGAGAAAGCATTTAGCCATTCTCATAGAGGTTTTGATTTTCATAGCAGTTATTTTTTCATATAAGTTTGGGTTGCCAGAACCTGCCGTATACAAATCTGAGAGGGAGTCGGTCTAACAATCATTAAACATATTGCAGTCTACGAAAATAAATTCTAAACTTATAACTCAGCCGCAAAAATTATTATCGGAATTATTGTGCATAATTTTCACAAAGAAAATGTCTGGGGATCTAATGTCAAGACATATTGCAATCTGTTTCACTGAATATCAGATATAGACTGTATTATAAGACTGTATACGAAGGTAGAAATTATAGTGATTCCAAGAATCAAAGAACCTCAAACGACTCTCAAAATAATTGATAAATTCGAAATCAATTAGAATAGTATAACTCTAAAAGGTCATCCAGTTTTTTGACCCCTTGGACCTAACTCCACAACTCTCAGATTCTCTATCTTACCATCATTACAATCAAACAAAAGCATAGTCCTTAGATGGTGGAAGCCCTCGTGCCCGCAAGCACCAGGATTCATATGGATGAGGTTCATCGCAGGATCTCTCATCACTTTACAGATGTGGGAATGACCGCAGATATATAAGTCAGGTTGTGCTACTTTAAGCAAGTGATAGACACGTTTCGTATATCTGCCAGGATAGCCACCGATATGTGTCATGAATACCTTGACCCCATCACAGATCCACTCATCATTAAGCGGAAAATCTTTTCTTATCTCCTGACCATCTATGTTACCATATACCACACGCAAAGGCTTAATAGCCTCTAATGTATCTATAATCTTAGGGTTGCCGATATCTCCACCGTGCCATATCTCATCTACATCTTGCAAATGTTCTATCACATCATCTCCCAAAAAACTATGTGTATCTGATATCAATGCTATAGTTGTCATAATGAGAACAAGTTAACAAAATAAAAAAGTCTAACAATCATATATTCTTATTATAAATAAGAGCCCTAATTGAAAATATAAAAGCAAAATGATAGTAATGATATTTTCATTAACTTGAGGAACAGCAAACAAAACATATCATGAAATTAGGAGCCTTTTCAATTAGTCTATCAGTTAAAGATCTTACCATCTCTAAAGCTTTCTACGAAAAGTTAGGCTTCTCCAAATTTGCAGGAGATATGGAAAAGAACTATCTCATCATGAGAAATGAAAATACACTGATCGGATTATTTCAAGGTATGTTTCCAGAAAATATAATCACCTTCAATCCTGGCTGGGATCAGAATGCTCAGAACATAGAAGACTTCCAAGATGTCAGAGACATTCAAAAATCATTACTCTCAGAAGGTATCAAAATAGATCCCACCATAACATCTGATAGCTCTGGACCTGCTAACATAATGATACAAGATCCAGATGGCAACACGATACTTATCGATCAGCATAGATAAGGTTTTTGATTATCATATTAAGTATTAATTGAGTAGCTCTTCACGTCTTGTAGATCAAGTCTGAAAGTTACAGTTGTTGTAGCACTACTATGATTACTACAGATATGCAATTGCAATTATATTCTCACGTATACTTGAATATATAAATTATTTGATTTATGTTTACTGTACTATTATACTAATACAGTAATACTATGATTAAAATATCAGACATTACATTCTCATACGATAAGAACCAAAAGCTATTTAGAGATTTGAAATTAGAACTGCATCCTGGAAAGATATATGGATTGCTGGGAAAAAATGGAACCGGAAAGTCTACGTTACTAAAATTAATAAATGGTGTTTTGTTCCCAAAACAAGGTAACATCTTCGTTAACGATTATAACTCATCTAAGAGGAAAGTGCAGATGTTACAGTCTCTATTTTTTCTGACAGAAGACTATATATTACCTGCGATAAAAATGGATACTTACGTAAACCTGCATAGTGGATTCTATCCAAAATTTGACAAAAGAAAATTCTATGAGATTATAGAAGCTTTTCAATTGTCAGAAAAGAAAAAGCTTAATCAATTATCCTTAGGTCAAAAGAAAAAGGTCTCTATTGCATTTGCCTTAGCTACAAATGCTAAATACTTACTATTAGATGAGCCGACTAACGGATTAGATATACCTTCCAAGAGTCAATTTAGAAAAGTCATGGCTAAAGGCTATAGTGAACATCAGATGGTAATAATATCTACTCATCAAATAAGAGACCTCGGCAATCTATTAGAAACTGTAATAGTGATAGACGAAGGGCAAATTATATTCAATAAGGATGTGTCTGCCATAGAGGACAAATTATTATTTAGAAAGTCCTTGTCTCCAGAAAAAGATACACGGTGTCTGTACACTGAAATGACAAGTGGAGCATATATACATGTGTTACCCAATGATCAGTCTGAGCCATCGGAAGTAGAACTGGAAGTACTATTTAATGCACTTACTACTGACAAAGACTTAATTACAAAACAATTCTAAGCGCCAATCATGAATACAAGCATCAACAGAATATATATGATGATCAAAAGAGATCTGATCATCCATCGAAAACTAATTATTATAAGTACCATTTCAATATTTGTAATAGCAGGGTTTATGATGTTTATCACATCAGATGGAGATAATAGCAGCAATCAAGTTCCAGCAGATGCTGGAGAATTAGTCTATGGAGTACTACTTATAATTTGCGGATTTATATTTACAGCATCTATATATCATGAGAATAAGAATGACCAGAAGCACACCCAGTTCTTAGCAGAGCCAACCAGTAATCTGGAGAAAATATTTATTAAATGGTTATACACTCTTCCACTCTACATCATATATACATTGGTAATATTTATGATCTCGTATTTTTTCTATAGTCGATTTTTAGGAAATCTATTAGACGTAGAATATGTACCTCTATCTGAATTAAGACCAAAATACTATATGTACATACTCAACATCTATATGATTGTACATGCTGTCACGCTGCTATTGAGTATCCTATTTAAAAAATATAAGATCCCTAAGATTATTTCACTACTATTATTCATAACTATAATAGCAAATCTCATAGTTGTTATTAGTGCCAGAATAATTTTCAGAGAATATATAGATTCTTATAGCATATCAATAACACCAGCTAACATGAAAGATATCACCTTATCTCCCGACTTTATCGATGGTGCTGAGTTGTGGCTGGGTCGATTGCCCTGTCTACTTACATTAGTTGCAGTACCATACCTATGGCTTATCACTTATTTCAAAATGAAGGAAAAGCAAATCTAAATGGAGTTTAAAAAAAATCAAACCATATATCTGCAGATTGCAGATCTGGTATCAGAAAAGATACTTACAGGCTTATGGCCCGTAGATGAGAAGATTGCTTCAATCAGAGAAATGGCAGCTATGATAGAAGTCAATCCAAATACAATTATGAGAACGTACACCTACTTGACAGAAAAAGGAATAATCTATAACAAAAGAGGAGTTGGATTTTTTGTAGCAACAGAAGCACCTAAGATGATAAACAAAATTGAGAAAGACCTATTTGTCAAAACGGAACTTCCAGAATTATTTAAGAAAATGGAATTATTAAATATCGAATTCTCAGAAGTTGAAAAACTTTATAAGAGATATTCAAAAAATTAATTATCATTAAAATCCAGCTATTAAATAATCACTTGTATAAATGAATAACCTGAAATATCTAATTCTATTTATATTATCCGTTTTAGTTAATAATTTTTCTTTTGGTCAAAGGGACATCGATATATTACTTTCGAGATTAGACTCAATCATAGAAAAGCATAACATACCTGGAGCTATGATCAGTATTGTAAGATCGGACTCCACTATCTACCAGGGAGGTGTCGGTTATGCTAATATAGCTAACAAAGAAGAAGTTACTGATAAGCATTTGTTTAGAATAGGCTCTATTACAAAATCAATTACTGCTCTCGGGTTCTTACATCTAGTATCAAAAGGTAAAGTCAGTCTTAATACGACTATCGATGAAATAGACAATACACTAAATTTTTCCAATCCATGGAAAGATAAACATCCAATAACTGTAGAGCAAATATTAGAACACACAGCGGGTTTTGATGAGATGCATAATCATGCTCGAAATAACAATAACAGATATGATCAATCACCCAGTGGAAGAGATCTAGTACACTCCCATAGAAAATCTCTTTATACTCGCTGGAAGCCTGGTGAACGTTGGGCATACTCTAACCCAGGATATGCATTAGCTGGACACCTAATGGAAAAAATCACCAATCAGCCTTACTCACAATATCTAAAGGAGGAAATCTTAAACCCCATAGGAATGGGAGACTCAGAATTTCTATTTAAAAATAATCCTGAATTGCTAATTGCACAAGGTTATATAAGAGAAGGTGGGCAATTAAATCCAATAAGCTTTAAGTCAATTCTTGGTGGAGCTGCAGGTGATCTTTGTTCTAATGCTCAAGATATGGCTCTATTCTTAAGATATATGCTGAATAGAAAAACAGTGGAGAGCAATAATATTATCATAGAGCCGGAATTATTAGATAGAATGGAAAATCCTCAAACCTCTATTGCCGCAAAGAATGGACATAAAGGAGGGTACGGATTAGCGAATGCGAAAATATGGTCTAATAATTATTTATTTCACGGTCATGATGGAGGTATAGATGGTTTTTCTTCTATGTACTTATATTCACAAGAAGCAGATCTTGGACTTGCAGTATCGATTAATATTCAAGGGAAAATCTGGAAAGTTTTAAATGAAATTCTCAGATTTTATTTGGGAAAAAACGAGTATGATAATTCTGACGCAATACCTATACCAGATGAAGTGAAAAAGAAATATACCGGGTACTATAATTTTAAGAGTCCTCGAGTACAAACAATGTACTTCCTTCAAAAGCCTTCAACAGCTCATGTTATAGAATTTGAAAATGACAAATTGCTAGTCAAAGATTTTACTGGAGCAATACGTGATTCACTAATTCACAAAGGCAATAGTCATTATTATAGGCGTACGGAGAACCTACCTTTAGTATCGCTTATAGAGAATGAAAACAATACACCCATTCTATGGCTAGGTAATGAGTACTACGAAAAGGGAAGTCAAGCCAAAGAGTTAACTAAGGTTTGTATTCTGGTTTTTTCCGTACTTATAGTACTACTAAATTTTCTATTTGGAATTTTTGGGTGGTTAATTTTAAAATTAAAAAAAGATCAAAAACCAAGAAAAAATCGAACGATACTTTGGCTCGCTTCACTTTCATTTGTAATCATGATTATTAGCTTTATCTTAACTACAGAATTATATGAAGTTCCAGAAACCATTAATATAGGAAGCGTAATACTGTGCCTTAGCTCTGTAGTCTTTTTATTATGTTCTATTTATTCATTGATTAAAACACTTAAAGGGAGTGGTAATAATTTCTTTTTCAGGAGGTACTATCGACTATCTGCCATCTCGCTTTGTATTATTGCTTTCTGGTTTCTATCTAATAACCTTATCGGATTTATGATGTGGGCTTACTAACTATAATATCAAAAAATATACATGAAAACTTCTAACAAATTAATATTAATCGGAATCACTGTTCTTTTCTTAGGAATGATAGCATTCCTGTGTGCTGCAAAGAATGCCATCATCCCAAGATCAGAATTACAGTATAGTAATGGAACAGAGGAAATCAGATATGGAGATCAGAACAAGAGTATTATAAAAAAGAACATAGGTTCTTATAGCGGTCAGATTCTAAAACTATCTCATCATCATAATTACATCCTTAATCCTAACTCTAATTTAATTACTATAGAAGGTCCTTCGTATATAGTCAATGAGTTAACCCTGACTGATGACTCTAGTATATTCGAAATTCCTAAATATATAAAGCGTGAAACATCCGATAGGAATACGAACAAAGAGAATTACGATTACATCAAAGAAGTATTAACCATAAACATCGGAGTCGCAGACAAACAAACTCTTACTATCGCTGCAGATAAATCTTCTGTTATTTCATCATCAGATACTCTATCGATTAATAGTATCAATTTGTCTCTTTCTGATTATAGTAGTTGTACAGCAACTATAAACTGCAATGAATTAAGTATAGACTTAAAGACTAAAGCGCATGCACAGCTACAAGGTGTAAGTGATTATGTAAAAGTAAATGGCCGTAACAGCTCTTCGGTAATAAGTACTGATACAAAAATGAAAGAGGTAGAGATTCACTTAGAAGGATCCAGCTCTCTTACCTTAGATAAACTAGAAAAAATATCAGGGATTATGAGTGACAGAACTATGGTACAGTTGACAAAAGAAATTGACATCAGTAAGGTACTTATAGAAGATTCTGCTAAAATTATTTTTGGGGAAAGTGAGAAGTGACTATCACATAGATCGTACTTGCCCTTAATCATTACAGGCCTACTGAATGATCCAGACCGTGGTGATCTACCAAGACATTTCTATTTGAATTATTGGTTTTGAATATTCATATAGTTGTTTTTCAAGACAAATTTAATAGTATTAAAATTTACAATATGTAGTTTTTCATAGGTTGTATAAAAATTACGCCATGAAATCTAACTATACTATCTCCGTACTCTTTCTACTACTTTTTTCTGTACAACTACATTCGCAATGTGAACTTCCTGACAATGATGCAATCAGTGAATTAATAAATGATCATCGTATCTCTTATACCAGAGCAGGTGGGGCGATATCTTCGTTTAGTGATATAAATGATGCATACTACGTACATCCAGTTATTCCGATCTTTAATTCGTACACATCTCGCGGGCTATGGATGGGCGGCTATGATACCTTAGGTAACTTGAGTATTGCAATATCTACCTATGACCATATAAGGTCTACCGATCATCAGGTAGGTCCTATTGTAGAGGTAGATTCTACAGATCAAGAAGCCTTCTGCAATTTCTACAACAGAATATGGACTATATTAGAACAAGATATTATCGAGTTAAAAGAACTCTTTAGTAATAGCCAACTTAGAGAATCTGACATTCCATTAGACATATTGCAGTGGCCGGCAAAGAACAATCCACATAATGAAAAATTTGCGATCGATTATAACATGGCTCCATTCTTCGATTTTAATTCTGATGGTGATTATGATCCCTTAGATGGTGACTATCCGATAGCGCTACAGGAACAGCCTGAATTTTCCGCATACGCATTTAATTTTTCTGTATATAATGATAATGTCCCTCATTCTCTATCTAGAGGACAACGCATTGTCATGGAGACACATTTGACCAAGTACCTCACACAATGCCCAAGCACAACTGAACTTGATAAATCAATCTTCCATAGAGTCAAGTATATTTATAAAGGAGACAAAACCTACAACAACTTCAAAATAGGCTTATGGGAAGATGGCTATCTTGGCTGTGCATTCAATAATTTGATTGGATGCTCGGAGGAACTGAATGCAACATATACTTATGCACCAGATTCTGATAGACTATTTTGTGACCCAACTGATCAAGCATTAGGCTCTGCCTACGCTATAAAATCGAGTGTTATACTCAGTCATGATATAAAGTCATTCCAACCCTTTTTCAATCCTAACATAGGAAATAATATACCCCAGACAACTGACCCCCGAAGTACAATACAATATTATTACTTATTAGATTCCAAATGGATAGATGGTAGACCCCTCACTTATGGTGGCTCTGGATACGATACAACTGGTACGGGGACACCTACTAATATAGCTTACCCTGACTTTCCTAATGACGAGAACGGTTGGTCTATGCTGACGGATAGTGTACATTTTACTGATGTAAGAGCTGTTACAAAAATCGAGGATACAATTCTCACACCAGGTCAGGAAGGCATTATAGATTTCGCAGATCATATCTCATATAGTACAAGATACGAAGACGAGAGCATGTTTGAGTTATATCCAGATATTATTGATAATCTAAGGAAAGAGTATAACGACGCAATCAATGGTAGATTAGACTGCAATATCTCTCCCTGTGCAGAGAGTTGTGTCTGGCCAGGAGATATAAATGGTGACAATCTGGTAGGAGGAGAAGACATAATTATAAGTGGCGTATATGCTGGTAGAGGTAGATTACAAGGTCCATCACGTGAGTACGAATCTATACGATGGAATGCCTTCACTTCTGATGACTGGGATCCGTCGCTGAGCATTGCAGACGTAGATGCTAAATATGCCGATGTAAATGGTGATGGCATCATAGAGTATAGTGACTTCTATTACACCACCAATAATTATGGAAGAAGCCATTCTAATTATGAGATAGAAAATGAAGAATTAACAACAGAAGGAGATGTAAATCTAACAGTAAGAATGGACAAAGAATTTGTAGATTTTGATACAGCTAACTTACTTGATCGCTTGTTTACCCTAGACGTTTTTTTGGGAGAAGAAGGCGTTTTGCTAGAAGAACCGATTCACGGTCTGAGTTTTGAAATGCAGTTAGATACTAATATTATAGAAAGTTTTGGCAGTAGAATATGGGTTGATGAAGATAATGTATTCCAATACCATAAAGCCATTGAACATTATAATACAGTAGAAAATGGCTATAATCTAATTGATGACTCCGGTCCTATTATCTTAAGTAACTACAATGGAATAGATCAAGGGGTAGGATTCAAAATTTTAAATCATAATTATATTATTAAACCAGATCTTACCACCAATAATCCAGATGGCAGAGATACCGTCAAGGTAAAGTTCTATAATGTAAAAGCCATAAATTCTGCTGGCCAATATATAGATATAGGGAGCATTAACGATGAGATAATAATCACAAATGTAGAATATAGACCGCCCTTATCGAGTACAGATCATCTGTTACATAATAATCCAACTCTGGTACTATACCCTAACCCTGTAGATGATGTTCTCAAAATCAAATCAGAAGAATCAATGGAAGGCATTCTTACTGTGATAGATATGTACGGTAAGAACATTATGGCAAAAAGAATTTCTGCTTCAGAATCTAATATCGATGTATCAGATATATGTTCAGGTGTATACTTTGTGCATTATAAGAATACACAAGGCACTGAGTATATGAGTAAGTTTATTAAGACGTAGTTTGACATCGGAGGCATGCGACGTAGTTGTCTTTGATATAGATCCCTGAGGGTATCGAGATTAATTTGATACTTGATTCTAAAATACTTAGAATGGATGCAACGGATGAAAGTCGGAAGACCATGACCATGGCCACTAAGGGCTCAAAATGCCTATTATTCTATAATGAATCTTGAACATACATGTAACGAAGAAGCCAAAGCTCTATGCTCCGCTACATAGTACGACAAACAAGGTCAGCAGTACGAAATAGCTCTTAGACTACACCATGTTGTTAGGCGTAGGCTGAAGATGGGCCTTTGCGAGGGCCGCCTACGTCATTAATAAAATGAAATTTTCGTTTTCATTTTCCTTTTTATATGAACTGCTTAATATTCAAGACGGAATCTTGAATATATACACGACGTAGTTGCCTCTACTCAGCGCTCGGCTACAAACTACGCCGAACGGGTGTAGGCTGAAGAACAACGAAAGTGATGTTAGGCGTAGGCTGAAGTGGAGCCTTTTGGGTGGGGGCCGCCTACGTCATTAATAGAATGAAAATTCCGTTTTCATAATCCTTATTATCTAATCTGGTTATTATTCAAGACGGAATCTTGAATATATACACGACGTAGTTGCCTCTACTCATCGCTCGGCTTCAAACTACGCCGAACGGGTTTAATCTACACTGTTAGGCGTAGGCTGAAGTGGAGCCTTTTGGGTGGGCCGCCTACGTCATGTTTAGATATGAAAATTCCGTTTTCATAATCCTTAACTGCTTAATATTCAAGACGGAATCTTGAATAAATGCACGACGTAGTTGCCTCTGCTCAGCGCTCGGCTTCAAACTACGCCGAACGGGTTTAACCTACACTGTTAGGCGTAGGCTGAAGTGGAGCCTTTTTGGGTGGGGGCCGCCTACGTCATTAATAGAATGAAAATTCCGATTTCATTTCTTATTATCTGAACTGCTTAGTATTCAAGACTGATTCTTGAATATATACACGACGTAGTTGCCTCTACTTAGCGCTCGGCTTCAAACTACGCCGAACGAGGCCTTTTGGGTGGGCCGCCTACGTCATGTTTAGATATGAAAATTCCGTTTTCATAATCCTGAACTGCTTATTATTCAAGACGGAATCTTGAATAAATGCACGACGTAGTTGCCTATACTCAGCGCTCGGCTTCAAACTACGCCGAACGGGTGTAGGCTACACCGTTAGGCGTAGGCTGAAGTGGAGCCTTTGCGAGGGCCGCCTACGTCACTTATTATTCAAGACGGATTCTTGAAAATATGCACGACGTAGTTGTCTATACTCATCGCTCGGCTTCAAACTACGCCGAACGGGCGTATTTGCCAATACTCAATACTGCACTACAACAACGCTGAATAAAGTATCGTTAGGCGAAGGCTGAAGGAGAGCCTTTGCGAGAGCCGCCCATGTCATGTATAAATATGAAAATTCCATTTTCATTTTTTCTTATTATTCAAGACGGAATCTTGGATATATGCACGACGTAGTTGCCTCTACTCATCGCTCGGCTGCAAACTACGCCGAATGGGTGTAGGCTACACCGTTAGGCGTAGGCTGAAGTGGAGCCTTTTGGGTGGGCCGCCTACGTCATGTTTAGATATGAAAATTCCGTTTTATTATTCTTAACTGCTTATTATTCAAGACGTAATCTTGAATATATGCACGACGTAGTTGCCTATACTAATCGCTCGGCTTCAAACTACGCCGAACAGATACATAGCATGCACGTCACACATAATAAAAAAAAGCCGATTGTAACCATCACAATCGGCTTTACGAACACAAAAAAACACATTTTATTTTACAAGTATCATCTTCTTCGTTATGCTTGAAGATTCACTTTCTATTCTGTATAGTAATATTCCTGATCCATCTAAGTCTTCAGACTTTACGTTGAATTCATTAATGCCTTGTTCGAATATTCTTATTTCTGTCGTGACTACTTTTCCATTAGCATCATAGATCGTTAGATTCACTGATTGCTTAGATGGTATGTAGAATGCGATATTAGTTATCGTACTGAATGGGTTAGGCTCATTCTGGAATACTTCTAATGCATTTCCAGCGATACCATTATCTCTTGTTACAAACTCTAAGTCTAAGACATCATAATCTAATGTGTAAGCTTCTGCTTGAGTGACATTAGAATTGATATCTACTCTCTCAGATAACTGACCTGATTGCTTAGATTCAAAATATACTGTGAATAAGATATCACTATTAGAAAGAGATATTCCAGCTGGATTATCTATACTGAAAGTGATAACACCATCATAGTTATTAAGAAGTGCAAAGTTACTTTCGAATACTTCTATAGCTCCATTATCGATGCCTTCGAACAATAAGTTATCAGTATCAAACTCTAAGGTAAATTGTATACCTGCGATGTCATCACCCTTATCCATTCTTACAGGAACGGCTACCAGTTCTCCAGCATTGTAAGTTACATCATCTGTACTGATGTAGATCTTATTATTCTTTCTACTTTCTATTTCTGCGTTGTCTTGCGTATTTACATTTACAGTAGAATTAACGTCTCCGACCTTAACTGCTACAAAGTCTGCACTCATCTCAGAAAGATATAAGCTGTGTAGATCTATCCGAGTAGAGTAATCCCAGGGATTATTCTCATCTATAAATCCTTGTCCTTTCTCTACAAATACCCAAGAATCATTCTGTGGTAATACATCATATATTCCCAGGATTAGTTTTCTAAGTTCTATAAGGTCTAATGCTGTTATTGATGCAGAGTTATCTATATCACCAGCGATCATCTTATATGGAGAATCTAATTTTTGCTGACCTAATATATGTCTCTGGATATGTAGTATATCTAAAGTCGAGACGCCATTAAGGTAATCGTCTGCAGACTCTGGAGCAATTGCATAATCCATGTAATAGTTAAGCTCTGAGAACGCAAAGTCTCCTACAGATGATGTCATCTGCATGTTACTTTCTTGCATAGTCATATTGACCATTTCTACCATGAGATTACTCATAGCATCACCCGATTCTGTCGCTACCTTACCTGAAATCATAGCTCTTGCCCCACCCATATCTTGACATACATCTTTAGTATCTTGTAATATCATCTCAGTGAAACAAGATGAGAAATTACCAGACTCATCGATGATGTATATGATAATCGGAATTGTTGTTGCAATACCATTCACCACATCATCACAATCAAAAGTCATATTAGTCTGAGGGTAACCTGGCTCATTAGGGGATATAAAAGAAAATATTAGATCATCATCTCCTTCGCATCCACCCTCACTCTTAAAGTCAAAATCACTTGCCCATACTTCTATAGTACCATTATCGCCTAATGGCTGAACTATACTAGCTAAGCATATAGGCGTAGGTCCTTTGTCTCCTTTCACTACGAATGTTACCATGCAACTTGCTGCATCTGCGCCACATGCATTATTAGCTCTGAAAGTAACCTTATGTGTACCTACGGGGTATACCCCACTTATTGCTAATCCTGTACCTGTATCATTAACAGATCCATCGTCAAATAAATCTATACTGTAAGTAGATGATAGCGCTCCGTTACAAGATGAGCTTACATCTACTGTTATATCCACTTGTGCCTCACACATACCTGCATCTGCATCTACCATGATCATAGTCGCTGGACAGTTAATTGTAGGTATACTTTGATTTTTCACTACGATTTCTTGTACGCCTGTATCAGAAAACTGACTAGGATTAGAAGGATCATATCTACACCAGTCCACGACTGTCCATGTTCTCTGAATCTTGTAACACACTCCATCATCATTAGATGTGAATGGGTTACTATCCTTGTAAGAAATAGCAATATTAGTACATCCAAATTGCTTAGTCGTCGTAGGTAATCCTGTCACTGAAGGATCTAATGAAAAAGTAGCTGAACACAAGTCTGCCATAAAATCAGCAGGAAAAGTATAATCTCCATCTCTAAGAATTGCTGGGTTATCATCTTCATCAAAAATGATATTCTGAGAGCATGTCTTTATTAAGTTGCCATTAAGATCTGTAACTCTTACTGTACGTATAATAGTTCCTATGCCACAAGACTCATCAAAGTCTGCGAACGTAAACATATCATCACCTACTCTTATTCCGTTATTACACTCATCGCTTCCACCTGTAGGTGTCCCTGTCAGTGTTCTATCTCTGAAATCTTCGTCACAATCAAGATTAACTGCTGGACTCATACAAGCCACAGTCGAAGACCCTTGGTCTTGTACACATACTAATCCTAAGCATTCTGAGAAATTACCATCAGTGTCAAATACTCTCAATCTTATAGTAATTGTATCACCTAAGTCAGCGCAACAAAAGTGTACGAACTCCCCGAATTCATCATCCTCTGTAGGATATCCTGGACAAGTTGTCTGTTCTCTTTTAACCTCAAATCTTGCAATCTCACCACATGGGTCAAAACTCGTATCGTCAAAGCTGGATGCTGGAACGACAGTCTCTCCACCTTCTAACAATGGAACCTTAGTGAATCCTTCGCATATTGCGATCGGTGGATTATTATCAGTAGTAGTTATCTCAAAGAAACAACATGTATTATCTGCATCCATTAGATCGTCTGGCGTCTGATCTATCTTACTGCTATTACCACATGCGTCGGTAAAACAATATCTTATCCAAGCTGCTTGCTCTACTGCAGGTAACTCATATAATCCACTTGCATTAGGCATTATTATCTGATATGGTCCATCTACTGGCTGATCTGTACCCGCAATTGCAGGTAAGAAAGCTACTTCTATCTCTATAGGTAGAGAACAATCATCCAAGAATACAACCGCTCCTGTCTGATCGAACCCTGTGATTGCCATGGGATTAAGAACTGCAGATGCAGTACAGGTTAACGGATCAAGTGGTACTCTTAACGTATCTGGAGGACAAGTGCTTCTAGGTGCTAAGTTATCTATGACTTTGATAATCTGACCATATGTACGAGACTCACCCGTACACCAATCGATTACAAACCAGTCTCTTAGCATCTTCCTCTGTATTCCACATTGTGGATACTCTATATCGTTAAATAGATACATGATATTAGGACAATTAATTCCAGTAGGAAATCCTGTCACAGCAGGTGATAAGTCATCTGCCTCATCACATGATGTCGCTGATGACAATGTGTCTATATAATTAACAGGAAATACGATATCCTTAAGGTCTGCCTTCTCTACGAATATGTTTCGACTACACATCGTAGAATTACCTGAAGCATCAGTCGCAGTATAAGTTCTTAGGATAGCTATCGCAAATTCTCCAGTACAAGCAACTGCTGTCGTATCATCATCAAATGTAATAATCTCATCAGAACAGAAGCTTCCAAGCATCGGTGTGGGAATAGTGGATGTTCCGAATTGCTCACATGACAATATCACGTCTGGCAAGAAACCACCATTACAATCCGAAAACTGAGGTCCTACTTTGTCTTCTATTGTGACAAATCCCCAGCAACTGATTCCGCAAGGTACAAGCTCTATAGACACAGCTAACTGCCTGCCTATGTACTCCTGACCTATTGTTCCGCCAGAAGTAGGTGACATCACTATGGTATCACTAAGCTCATCCATAACCACAATATTATAATTCGCATGGGATTCTGGAAAGTCTGCAAATGGTGGATTCTCTAATATTAAGTCTACAGTGATATCTGCAAAGCAGTTCTCATTAATAGATACATTAATTCCTCCGTTACATGCAAGAGTTATATCCTCACACTGAGCACTAAGGCTGTAGCATGAGAAGACCATCATGATAGATAACATACACCATCTAAGTGCAGAAGCTATAATGTTATTAATTTTCATGTTGTAATTTTTGGTCTGTGTTTGTGTAATTATTTCGTTCTTCATTTGTATCATCTTCTTAGCAAGCTTATTGTAATACAATCATCTTCTTAGTAGCTGTATAGCCGTCAGTCGATAACTGATAGTATAAGACACCAGAGCTATTAATTGCATCTGCGTGAACAATAATTCTATTCTTACCTGCTTCGAATGTATTTGCTTCTTTATAAAGCAATCTTCCACTCTGATCTGTAATTGTCAATTCTACTGCACCATCCGTCGGAATCACAAATTCTATAATCGACTCATCTTTAAATGGATTAGGTACATTCTGGTGTACTGAGAAACTGAAGTCCTTAGCATCTCTACCCACTTGATTAATATTAATATTTTGTACATCTATTCTATCTCCTGATATAGTATATATCTCACTTCTAAGTGGACTATCTATCAGTCTGACATCTGTCTGCTTACTATCAGAAGCCACAAGTATTTCGAATAATACTTCCCCTTCTTGTATGCTGTAAGTCGTTACATCATTCCAACTTAATACAATCTGACCTTCACTTAATCTATCCCAAGCGATATGATCATTAGATATCTGCAATGCCATAGGAATGACTGCTAATATCTCTTGAGACTTATCAGTTATATCCAATGCAAACTGCATACCTGCTAACTCAATGTCTTGATCAGCTATAAATTGTAATCTCTTGTTACCTGCTTCTGTATCTGTTTCTTGTATAACAATGTCTACACCTGCACCACTTCTTGCATCTATCTCTGTAGACTGCGCATTAGCAGTGACTGTTCCATTGACGTCACCGATTTTGACACCCATGAAGTTGGCATCTGATATATCAGTTACGATATTCTGGATAGTGATATTCTCAGGATATGGGAATGGATTAGATACGTCCGTAAATGTATGATCTGCATCCACAAATCTCCATGAGTTATTAAGTGGTAACTCATCGTATATTCCTAATATCAATTTCCTAAGCTCTATCAGATCTATCGCAGTGATTGACTGAGAATTATCTATATCTGCTGCGATCACTTTGTATGGTGAATCAAGATATGCAGAACCTAATATGTGTCTTTGTATAACTAATAAATCCAGTGTACTGACACCATTCAGATAATCATCATCCTTTAATGGATCGACTCTATAATCTTGCAACATATCTAAGTCACCGAAAGCATAGTCACCCATGTCAGCCATATCAGTAAGTGGAAATCCAGGATCATTAGACATAATAGATACTTCTACTTCGTCTACCATCTCAAATTCCTCCGTCATTATCTGACCTTCTATAAGAACTCTCGATCCAGTACCGACATTATCGCATACGTTTCTATTATCTTGTAATTTTATCAATATCGTACAGAAAGCAACATTACCCTGCTCATCATGCACATATAATCTTACCGTCACATTACCGAAATTGCTACCTGGATCTAAATCATCACAATCAAGGATCAGATTAGCGACAATACTTGTCGAATCAAATGATGGTGTCACAGTAGTTCCTGGACAATCATCTCCACTGCCAAGATCTAAGTCTGATGCCCATATCTCTACAGTACCATCTTCTGATAGTGGTAATACAACTTCACTTAAGCAATATGGTGTCGGTGGCTTATTATCTAATACGATAAGAGTCTTCGTACACTCATCTATATTACCACACTCATCTTCTACTGTAAATGTAATTGTATGACGACCATAAGGATAGACACCACTTGCATCATTACTATTACCAGTACGATCAGGCGTACCTGTCGTACCGTTAAGTATAACTGTGTATGACCATAGTACATCGTCTCCACAATTATTGCTTACATCATCAAGTGTAGCAACTATGCCATCTACTTGTACATTACATGTACTTACTTGCAATCCATCGTCTACAGTCATTGTAGAGCATGAAGCACTACTGATCTGAGGTCCTATTTCGTTGACAAGCTTAATGACTTGGTCATGTGTAAATCTTCTTGTCGGCTGACACCAGTCTACCACAGTCCATGTTCTAACTAATTTCTGACATACACCATCTACTATAGTAAATAGTAAGTCTTCGTAAGTAAATACGATGCTACTACATTCATTAGTTCTGATTACAGGCTCCTGACTTCTGTTAGGTAGATCTTCTGGATCTAAGTCTCTAAGAGAACATATACTATTAGTGAATGTATGATCATCAGGCCATGTTATGTCACTTTCATTAAATGGATCTCTATTTTCTTTTCTTACATTTTGCGTACATCTACTCGTATTTCCTCCTAAGTCAGTGGCTGTAAATGTTCTGCTGATATTTACAAAATCATCACCACATTCAAAGGTGTCCTCTCCTATTACAGAAGTCACCGTTACGCCACCACAGAAATCACTTGTTGTCGGCTGAGAAGTTACATCAGCTATATCATCATCACAATCAATTGTAACGTCTGCTGGACAAGTTATTTCTGGAGCTATGAAGTCTCTTACTGTAACTCTAACCATACATTGGTTATGATTACCGAAGTTGTCGATGACTCTAAGTGCAACCATTGTCTCCTTCCCTACATCTTCACAACAGAACTTAACTTGTTGCGACCATCCACATTTATCATTTCTCTCTATTACATAGTAAGCTTCTTGAAAATTTCTTCTCTCTGCATCCCATGTTCCATCATCATTGACAAAAACATGTACATCACCCATCGCCTTAATATTCTTATCTATTCTTGGCTCTAAGGCAGCCCAATTGTCATGTGTACTCGTACCATTCTGCCATACTAACGAAGATTCAACAACATCACCACCATTGTCAGTACCTCTTAAACCTATAATATAATCTTCATCATTTTGAAATCTATTGACTTGATCTCTTATCCAAGTGTTTTCAGCAGCATTATTAACAGTCGCTACATATCCTTCGATTGCATCAGCAAAGTAGAATGCTCTTGCACCATGTACTTTCTCCTTAGAGAGGTAATAGTAATGCCCATTAAGTTCTCCTAAGTAATCTAAGTAATCATATCTTGCTAACTGGCAGTCACATCTGTCATCCATTTTCTGTATGACATTTTCGAAGATGCCACAGTTATCCCAACTGTTGTCATCAAATGTACCTGGCGTCGCAAATGCACAACCGTTATCATTTAATGTTACTGAGTTATTAAGATCACAAGCAGGAATAGGTTGCTCATTATCCAATAACTCTATTTCATTAAAGCACTCATCATTTTCATTACCACAGATATCTCTGACGATATAGTTAATCCACACTGTATCAGAACTGAAAGGAAGATCTACAATCTTATACTTATTCTCCTGTGTATCGAAAACCACACCATCACTAATAAACTCAGAAGGAATCAATCCTCTGTCATCTCTCAGTTTATATCTTATTGTGTAAGTCGTTTCTTCACACTCACCAGTAATCAATGGTGGATCTATAAATATAGTAGCACCACATTCATGTAAATCTGTAAATGCTTGCGTCTCTGGTGGAGCAGAACACTGAGGTTTCTCTGTATCCATGATCGTGATGATCTGTGTATACATCACATCTTCGTTAGCACATGCATCCCATACTGTCCATCTTCTTAATATCTTCTTAGATTCTCCGCAGATAGGAATTTCATCATCCTTATATCCTATTAATTGTAGGTTAGTACATAACAATCCTGTTGGAGTTCCTGTACATTCGGGTGTTGGGTTTCCATTAGCATCTGCTATCCATTGTGTTCCACAGAATAATTGTGTGTTATCCATAGCTGCAGGATTTCCTACAGTATTACATGGGTTTAGCGATCCGAATGTGTTATCAGTATCCATTGCTGTCGGATCTCCACCTTCTGCATCTAACCCTGTATCATAATTAGGTGGCCATACGATAGATGTCTTATCTACTAAGCTTACCTGTACGTCTACTACACAACTTGAAGTAGCGCCATTATTAATATCCGTAGCTACGAATGTTCTTTCTATCGTCTGAGGATCACTACATACATCTGTAGATGTATTATCATCAGTCACAGTAAGTACTGCATCACTACAATTATCAAATCCTTCCAACAACCAATCTTGAGTAGATGCTCTGTATGTAACTGTTACATCTGCATCGAAGTCTGGGAAGCCAGGAGGATTATCTGTATCATCAAAATTATAACACGTAGAGAATGCAGGCTGATCAGAACAGAATGGTGCTAATGGCGTAATGGACTTGTCTTCTACGACAAGATTACCCCAACATGAATTACCACCACATCTCTGCATTACTGTTACTCTAAATGTATGACCTAACTGGTCTTGTGTTATCATATTACTTGTGAGAATGCTATCAGCAGTCTCATCATATATCTCAAGTGTATAAGCATCACTACTTAGATTCTCCCCCTCGAGAATTACATCTGCATCTAACTCCAGAAGACAATCATTGTTAAGTGATATATTGACAGTATTATTACAAGCTATAGATGTCGAAGCATCATCTGCTGCAGTTATCTCTAAAGTAGATTCTATTAGGCAACCATCTGCTGAATTACCTGATACTGTAAGAGTATAAGTTCCTGCATTAGCAATAGTAAGATCTATTAAATCAGATACGCCACCTGTAGGAGCTATAGTTGTTCCTGCTGATGGACTTATCGACCACTGTAAATTAGAATAATTACTTGGTGATGCTACAGTATAAGCTGATGTCTCATCTAAGCACAAATAATTACTTCCTATTATACCGACAGTATCTATAACATCGACAATTTCTATTTCTTTAGTTACACCATTAATTGCGCAACCAGTAGGATCAGAATTAGATACTACTAATGTATATGTACCAGCAGTAGCTGGAAAAGTGGCATCTACAGTGGATCCACTTCCAGTCATTGTACTACCCATAACCGAGGGATTAAATGTTACTGGATCAGGAAAACCATCCCAAATAATTCCATTACCATCTGGATTACTTACACTGTAAGATATATCTGTTACGTCACCTGTGCACAATAGACAAGGCCCTGTGATAGCCATACCTTCAGCTGCATCAGTTACATTAACCACAATTTCGCCAGTAAAATCACAACCAGAAAAGCTTGTTCCTTCTACTCGAATTAAGAAGCTTCCTTGAGTATTATAGGATACGACAGCAGTGCCATCAGCATTTTGCATAAGGCTTGCACTCCCAAGAGCAGTAAACACTATGGTAGTATCATTTACAGAAGTAGGGACAATGTTACCGCTGAGTACAGAAAGCGAAAGATCTACATCAACACCTGCACATATTTCTATACCGCCTGCTACAATAATTTCTGCTACTGGTCTCATGCAGGTAAGCATATTGACATCAGTAGTGATACCGTTAGGTGCAGTTACCAGCACATAGGGCATGACATTATTATAAGCGAACCCTGTAATTTCATAGATGCTCGGATTACTCGAAGTAGGCTGTACCACATAACCGTCAGGTATAGGTGTTAGTGGATTCAGACTAAGAAACAAATTGGATGCACTACTAAGTGTCCATGTTTCTCCAGCTGCACTGCCAGTGATTCTAATCCTAAATTCTACAACATCGTCGTCTAATGCAGGATTACAACTACAGTTATAAGCAACCTGTGCCTGTAAGGTACAGAAGCTTATCAGCATGAATGCTAAAAGCATTGTGTAACTTTTGTTGAACTGTGTAAGAAATGGTCTAATCATAATTCTTAAAATATTTGTGTATTCGTTTATGCTCAAAAAAGGAATTTGTGGTTTTGATACACCAAACCCTTTTACATCGTCGTACTAAGACCAAGATTTATTCCAAAAAGACCTTCACATTAGGACTAATACTCATATGAAATCATATTAGTTTTTTGAGTAATGTATATATGATTAGTATGTAGATACTTAGTTATTATATCTATTTTTTTTAATATTTAAGTAATTCGATCTTTTTATATGATTATGATAAACTTACGCAACGAATGCCTATATCAACAGGTATATTGAATAAGTAAACACTCAATAGATCTAACTTGAAAAAGCCACTTTTATTAACACTTTTATTCCTAATATTTTCTGCATTTGGAAGTCGCTCATCAGCTCAAGACTGCTCTATTAGAGATGTGATCGCTGAGCCACATTTGTGTAATTCATTAGGATTATTTTTGCTTGACATATCATTTGATAACATTAAGATTGGTAACCAAGGCTCTGAAATAAGGGGTTAATGGTACTTTTTATGGTAGTTATAATTTTGGTCAAGATTTCTAAAGTACTACAGACAGAGTGTATCGATGATGTTTACTATTATGTAATTGACTTCGAGTACGATTTGAGGCTTTCTTAAAATCCGATGACCTCAAGAGGTAATGGTAATATGTATGGAGAATATACCCACGATGTTCTCCCGATTGCCTTAGGCCCTTCAGATATAGATGATGTAATTAATGAGTTAGTATTTATAATAGGAGAAGATGAAGAATGCACAATAGATATACCATTAGGTCCATCATGTGATCTTAAAAATGCTAATACTGATATATCTCAGACAACATAGATATCAAAATCAAGGAGCGTCATATCCAAATTACAAACAGTTTAACGAACATGACTGAAGCCGTCATTTATACTCTAAATGGACAGGTTGTTAATCAAACAACATTCCTTTCAGACACACGATTATTAATAACTAATTTAACTCATGGCATCTATATACTCCATTATAATAATGGAGCATCTTTTAGAAATCGGGAATTTGATGTTGATAATTAGACCTCATCTTATAATTATTAGTTACAATACTATTAGGTTTATAATAAAGCATATTAGCACAAAATAATCTACATTTATCCTATTATATCAGAAGTTAAAATGGCAAAAGAGAAAGGTATTTCGCTTAATTGGGATGATTTTAAGAAAATGGGAAATCCAGATAATGCACCCGAAGAGAAGGATAACACTATGACTCAAAAAAAAGATCATTTCATTTCGAAATCTTCCATAAGAATACACCTTATAAAAAAAGGTAAAGGTGGCAAACCAGTGTCCATCATCAGAGGATTAGAAATGACAAATGCTCTTATGAAAGAACTGGAAAAAGAACTTAAGTCTTACTGTGGTGTGGGTGGTACTCAGAAAAATGGAGAGATCATGATACAGGGAGACAAGCGAGATAAAATAATGGAATACCTGAAGAAGAAAGGCGCCACTGATATTAAAAAGTCAGGTGGGTAGTCCATATCATTTATACTTCTATTTCTTATAGATTTTGATCTCTTGTTGTGATTTATTTTGGAATGCACGATACATGCCCTCAGAATTAAACGGCATCGAGATATTGCCTGCTCTATCTATAGAAATTACGCCACCGTCACCACCTAGTATTGTTAGCGTATGCAAAATAGCTTCGTTACCTGCTTCCTCTAAAGTCATTCCTTTGTACTCCATGAGTGCAGAGATATCATAAGCCGTCACCCCTCTCATAAAATACTCTCCACTTCCTGTACATGAAATGGCACAAGTCTTATTATTAGCATAGGTTCCAGCACCTATGAGAGCAGAGTCCCCTATCCTTCCGTATTTCTTATTAGTCATACCACCTGTAGAAGTGCCTGCTGCGAGATTACCATTTTTGTCTAATGCTACAGCACCTACAGTACCTAAGTTCTTAGATTTCTTCTCTGTGTGATCTAATTGAAAACTATCAGTATTTTTAATTTTTTGCCACTGGTCATATCTATGTTGACTGAAGAAATACTCTTCTTTCTCTTCAGAAATATCGTGTAGTCTTCCAAATTGTAATGCGCCTTCACCTACAAGCAAAACATGATCAGAATCTGTCAGCACCTTATGTGCAAGTACAATAGGATTCTTAACTCCAGGTACCGCAGCGATAGCACCTGCAAGTAATGTATCACCTTCCATGATACTGGCATCCATCTCGTGCTTGCCCTGAGCATTAAATACACTACCCTTGCCTGCATTAAATAAATGACAATTTTCTAATGAGATAATAGCTCGCTCCACTGATTGTAAAGCAGAACCTCCCTTATCTAATACTTGATACCCCGCTTCTATCGCTTCCTTCAGCGCAGCCGTATAAGCCTGCTCTTTTTCTGCAGTCATGAGTGATCTGAGAATTGTTCCTGCCCCTCCATGTATGGCAATACCATAGTTGTATTCTTTCATTGTCTTAGTTATTGATAATGTCTAATATGTCCTTACCGTAATCTTGACTCTTTTTCTGACCGATGCCATCCACTGTCAGCAACTCTGCTAGATCCTTGGGTTTGGCAGCTGCTATTTGTTTTAGAGTCTTATCGTGCATAATGACAAAAGATGGTACAGACTTAGATTTTGCCAGTTCTGTCCTCCATAACCTTAATCGCTTGTAGACCAGCTTATCCATATCGCTTAGGTCATATTCTACATTTGTGACTGCAACTTTTTTCTTGGCTTTATCTCCTACTTTTTCATACTCTGATAATTGCACTTTTTTTCCTTCTTTCAGGATAGCCATGGATAATGGCGTAAGCTTCAGTCGAGATCTGTCAGAAAAATCCAGTTGAATAATTCCTTGATTAATCATCTGGGTGATGTATTGCATCCAGTGGACGTAAGGCACCATTCGACCAGCGCCGAAGGTTTTGACTTTATCTAATCCTTTGCTAATGACTTCCTGACGGGCTGAGCCTCTGAGTAGGTCTACCAGTAATGTTATATTTAGAGTCTCATGTGTTCTTATAATCGCAGATATGGCCATCTGCGCATATTGGGTTCCATCTATATACTTTGGTGGATGGAGACAATTGTCACAGTGATCACATGCCTCATTTTTATACTCGCCGAAGTAATTGAGGACAATATTAGTTCTACAATTACTGCTATTGGCATATGTCCACATACGGTCCAGTTTTGCTCTCTGCACTTCTTTAAATGAGTCGGCACTAGGGCTCTCTTCTATAAATTTTTGAAGATTCAGAAAATCTCCCCAGCTGAAAAACAATAATGCTTCTGCTGGATCTCCATCGCGACCGGCTCTCCCTATTTCTTGATAATAGGCTTCGAGATTCTTGGGCATGGAATAATGTATGACCCACCTGATGTTAGGCTTGTCTATACCCATCCCAAACGCAATTGTAGCACATACTATATCTATATCATCTTCGGAGAATCGTTTCTGCACTAACTGACGCTCGATGCCTTCCATACCTGCATGGTAGTAAGCAGAATTATATCCGAGGTCTCTTAATTTTTTGGATACTGTCTCTGTGTTCTTTCTGCTCAGACAATAGACAATCCCAGCTTTACCTTTGCGCTGCGTGACCCAATTAATAATCTGTTGAATACGTTTCTGTCCTGGCCGAGCTTCTACAGATATATTCTCCCGCTCAAAGCTACTAATGTAAGTTTCTGCAGAAGCTATACCCAGTTGCTTTTTGATATCGCTTTGAGTGGCAGCATCCGCAGTAGCTGTCAGTGCTATCAATGGTGCTTTTGGGAATGTTGTTTTTAGAACTTTTAGAGCGACATAATCTGGACGGAAGTCATTTCCCCATACGGATACACAGTGTGCTTCATCTATTGCGATTAGAGAGATATCTAAATTCTGCAAATAATTTACAAACCCATCAGAGACTATCTTCTCTGGAGAGACATATAGGAGCTTAAGCGTTCCATCTTGTATGGATTTATGTATGCTATTTTTTTCTTCCCTTGGAATGTTACTATGTAGTGCATAAGCCTTTACACCTAACTGCTGTAGAGACGATACCTGATCATTCATTAACGCTATTAATGGTGATACGATTAGTGCAATGCCATTACTAACAATTGCCGGCAACTGATAACATATGGACTTACCGCCACCTGTAGGCATTATCACTAAGGAATCATTACCTGCTAATAGATCATTGATTACAGATTCTTGATTCTTTCGGAATTGGCTGTAGCCGAATACATCTTTGAGTGTCTCGTGGATATTGGACATATCATAAATGTAGGACTATGTACAGAATAGGAAGCTATATATTGATTATAAATTAGGTGACTATATACTTGTTTACACTCAATAAGGCATAAAAAAAGGGGAGAACAATAATATGTTATCCCCTTTTTGTAATCTTTAATTTGATTAATTAGTTACTTCTATTTCTTCTTTATTGAGGTTTTGATCTTTGTACATTATGTTGTCAACACTCTTAAAGAAGAAAACTGAGAAGAATAATATAGTTATTACTTCAAACATTTTAAAAGTGATTTAGTGAAAAATAGGTTTAAGTCATGTAGTTAAGATAACGTAAATATATAACATATAGTTTTATTAAGCGGTTCTAGTCGTGTAGTTGTAGTATCTATAGTTAAATATAAGGGCTTTAACTCCCCAAGAGTAAAGAAAAGATAACACAAAATGCGTTTTAACAATACTATGTACATTATCTAATTCTAATTTAAATAACTCTGGACAATCAATTGCTTTTGTTAAATCTATGCACACATACATACCTAATATAATTATCAGTAAACTAAAAAAGACAATGTGAATAAATGCCTCATTGGCTTTTAAGCCCTTTTGAAAAACATAGTCTATATAAGAAGCACTAGACAGTCCTATAGGAATAAACAAAAAAGAGCCTTTTTCAATACTGTTACTTATGCTTTTAAATAGACTACCAAAGAATCCGTCTAACTCTTCACTTTGAGTATGTGTCATATAGTCAATATAAGCTGAAAATAAGTATGGCAGTAATAGTATAGTTAACACAACTGCACACCACAAGATTGCCTTCCCCTATAATGACGTTCTTTTATCTACATTTTTAAATAATCCCATATTTATCTCTATTAGATTTGTAGTCTACAATAAATTATGATACAATAAAAAAAATAACCAGACTATTATCTTCTGCAACTTAATCCAACTCCACAAACTCCCACTCAATAACAGCCATCTCCATATCATGGTGCAATATCAAAATAGAATCAGGGATTCCATGCGTAGGAAACTGACTATGATAGTCTGTATCAGAAGTAATACCAGAACCTAATAAATGTATTCCCTCAGCTGTCGTATACTCGTAAGTCGACCGTTTCTGCCCCAGGTCTCCAGCTATATGTATGACTTGGACTCCTCTTTCTTGTACCTTCGTTAACATAGGATATATGATATCATCATATTTCTGATTAGGTGCCAGGTCAAATAATACACCAGGACCCCCACCATTGGATATGGTAAACATATTGGTATTTGGATCAGATCTTTCCCATACGATGTGATGTGTCATCACGATCAGATGAGTAGATTGCTGTATGGTATCACAAACTTCTGTTATCAGTTGCAATTGTTCTCTGACAGAAGTCGTGTCATATGTCCCACTATGACCGAATGTTGTATTTAAAACCAAATAGGTTACGCTATCCGTATATGAGCTATAGAATGAAGGACGATTTGTAGCATTTGTTATATGATCTGTATTGCCATTACGCATGTCATGATTACCCCATGTCCAGTGAGTACCATCACTACTTAGATTGAATATATCATCCAAATAATCAAGCGTAGAAATTTCCTGCGTGGTCTCTGAGCAAACATCACCACCCAATAATATCTGATCGTAGATACTATAGTCCATCGCTTCTAACCTCTGATCTATATGTGTAGGATCTTCATAGATGTGGCCTAAGAATATATAATCTCTCATACCATCATCGGATATAGGAATTTCTATGACCCCTTTATCACAACTTGTGATGATTGATAATATCAGCAAGGCTAAAAATACAATTCTTAAATTTGAAAGAATGATTTCTATTCGAGTTGTATTCAAGTTACCGTTTTGTGATTATTTATAAATATTAATCTATCTTAAGTACTTCTAAGAACGCTTTCTGTGGAACCTGAACAGATCCTATCTGACGCATTTTTTTCTTACCCTTCTTTTGCTTTTCTAATAGCTTTCTCTTACGAGTGATATCGCCACCATAACACTTAGCGGTAACATCTTTTCTGAGAGCCGAGATAGTTTCTCTGGCTATAACCTTCTGCCCTATAGCGGCTTGTATGGCGATTAGAAATTGTTGTCTTGGCAGTAAGTCCTTTAGACGCTTACATATCTTTCTGCCGAATGCTTCTGCCTTAGTTCTATGTACTAACGATGACATCGCATCTACAGAGTCACCATTTAATTTTATATCTAACTTTACAAGATCTGACGCTCTATAATCTATTGTAATGTAATCGAAGGAAGCATATCCTCGGCTTATTGATTTCAATTTATCATAGAAATCAAATACGATCTCTGCTAATGGCAATTCGAATGTCAGCTCTACTCTATCAGTTGTCAGATAATTCTGCTTAGTAAGTACCCCTCTTTTTTCCATACAAAGGCCCATAATACTACCTATAAATTCAGGCATCGTAATTATCTGTGCTCGAATATATGGTTCTTCCACCCTTTCTATCTTAGTCGGATCAGGAAGGTCATTAGGTGTATTGATATTCAGCTCTGCACCTTTTTTCGTATATGCATAGTAGGATACATTGGGAACTGTGGTGATGACTTCTTGGTCGTATTCTCTACTCAGTCTCTCTTGTACAATCTCTAAGTGTAACATACCAAGAAATCCCACTCTAAATCCAAACCCTAATGCTACAGATGATTCTGGCTCGTATACTAATGCAGCATCATTAAGCTGCAGCTTCTCTAAGCTGTCTCGGAGATCTTCGAAATCATCATTATCTATGGGATATAATCCAGCAAATACCATCGGCTTTACTTCTTCGAATCCCTTTATACTATCTGCACAAGGATTCTCTACAGAGGTAATCGTATCACCGACTTTGATTTCTTTACTTTCCTTTATGCCAGTGATTATGTAACCTACATTTCCTGCTTTCAATTCTTTCTTAGGCTCCATATTGAGCTTTAGAACTCCGATCTCATCTGCGTTATATTCTTTACCTGTATTAAAGAACCTAACTTTCTCACCACTCTTAATGACTCCATTCACAACCTTAAAGTAAGCTACCACTCCTCTAAATGGATTAAATAAAGAATCAAATATTAGCGCCTGCAATGGTTCCGTAGAAAGTCCTACAGGCTTAGGAACCTTCTCTATAATAGCTGTCAGAATATTCTGCACACCTACGCCAGTCTTACCACTCGCATGTATTATATCTTCTAATTCTACACCCAGTAGGTCTATAATCTGATCTGATACTTCGTCTATCATAGCACTCTCCATATCTACCTTATTAAGGATAGGAATGATCTCCAGATCATGTTCTAATGCTAAGTAGAGGTTAGATATCGTCTGTGCTTGTATGCCTTGACTGGCATCGATTAGCAGCAGTGCACCTTCACATGCGGCTATGGACCTGGATACCTCGTAAGAAAAGTCTACGTGTCCAGGAGTATCTATAAGATTAAGATTATATTTCTTTCCGTCAGTGTGTGTGTAGTCCAGTTGTATGGCATGGCTCTTAATAGTGATTCCACGTTCTCTTTCTAAGTCCATGTCATCCAATGCCTGATTCTGCATATCTCTTTCTGATATCGTCTTAGTAAATTCTAATAATCTATCAGAAAGTGTACTCTTCCCATGATCAATATGGGCAATGACACAAAAATTTCTTATTTCACTCATATGGCGCAAAGATAAGGTAATATTGCTTAGCCATCGAGCAGATTCTAATTAGAAATTATTTGTGAAATTTATACTAAAATGATCACTAATCATATAGATATTAGAAGCTTATAATTCGAATATGACGCCGCTATCTTTAGCCTCTTCGTACTTATCCTTATCGAAAGCATATAACTTAGCTGGTCGGTGGGCTACATTTTTCTGCATCTCATGCTTGGTATCGAGAATATTCATATTGAGAATCTTCTTACGGAAATTACGCTTATCCATATCTGTCTCAAGCACTGCTTCATACAATTTCTGTAACTCTGTGAGTGTGAACTGCTTAGGCAATAACTCAAATCCGATTGGCCTAAACTTCACATCTCTCTGTAGCTTACTTAGACAAGTATGCATGATCTTAAAATGGTCAAATGCTAATGACTCTATAGATCTAACCTCTTTCCAAGCTACTTGCTCTGCAAATGATGCTGCACGAATATCTACATCTTCAATATTGATCAAAGAATAATAGGCTACTGTGATAACTCTTCCTTTAGGGTGCCGATCGACCTTCCCAAATGTAAAAACTTGCTCTAAAAATAGATCACGAACTCCCGTCAACTGGTCTAATACTCTAAATGCGGCATCTCTTAGATCTTCCGTAGGCTTAACGATATCACCTGGTAAGGCCCACTGTCCCGCAAATGGTTCCTCTGCTCTCTTAATGAGTAATATCTTAAGATGGTCCTTATCAAAACCAAATATGATATTATCAACTGAGAATGCTGTCTTATAAGAGTCGTTCTGAAATGGCATTAAGTCTTATTAGCTTTGATAAAAATATAAATAATTGTACAAATGAAAGTAAATCTTATCAGTGATACTGTAACTAAACCAACTAAAGCTATGCGACAACATATGATCGATGCTGAAGTGGGTGATGATGTGTTCGGAGAAGACCCTACTGTCAATGCCCTTCAGAGTCGGTTAGCTACTATGTTTTCTCATGAGGCAGCCTTGTTCTGTCCATCAGGTACGATGACTAATCAAATCGCTATTAAGCTCCACACGCAGCCATTAGATGAGATGATCTGTGAGTATACTTCCCACGTATATCAATATGAAACCGCAGGATACAGTTATAATTCTGGCATCGGTGTCAATTTGGTGTATGGCAAATATGGCAAGCTCACTCCTGAACTGATCGAAGCGGCAGTCAAACCAGTCCATGATTGGTTGCCGATTAGTAAATTAGTGGTAGTAGAAAATAGTACTAACAAAGGAGGTGGCAATTACTACAGCTTACAAGAACTTAGAGATATTAGAGCTTGCTGTGATAAGCATAATCTTAAGTTACATCTGGACGGCGCTCGATTATTTAATGTACTGGTAGAGACTGGAGATCAGACTGAGGATATAGGAACTCTGTTTGACAGTGTGTCTATATGCCTATCTAAAGGTCTAGGTGCTCCTGTAGGATCTGTGCTTATCGGAGATACCGAAAGTATCAGACAAGCCAGGAGATATCGAAAGGTGATGGGTGGAGGGATGAGACAAGCTGGCATTATTGCTAACGGATGTATATACGCCTTAGATAATCACATAAAGCGACTAAAGGATGACAACCAGAAAGCGAAAGACATAGGGAAGCTATTAGCATCATTACATTATGTAGAAAGTGTCAATCCTGTGATGACTAACATCGTCATATTTACACTTAAGAAACATACGGCTCTAGATTGTGTCGCAGCACTAAGGGGTAAGAATATTATAGCATCAGCTTTTGGTCCTCGACAGGTTCGATTTGTAACACACTTAGATTTTACAAATGAGATGATGGAATACTTAGTTGCTTCGTTAGAAGAATTAAAGATTTAGATCATATAATTTACACCATTTAATATTGAAATTACATAGAGGAATCTATCTTAGTTTTCATGGTATATGAAATAATTTTTACCTAATAATTTCGATTGTCTATAAGCTTTTTGCTATGGCAAATATCGGATTGGATGATCCTTTTTTTCAAGATATAATCGAGATGTTGCATTTGTTAGTTGAACTCAAGAACCATAATACTAATTATTGACTTATTAAATATCTGTTAATAGTATGGGTTATAGTTAGAGTCATTCTGATTATGTTATAAATTGTACACATGCACCACTCCAAATTATTTTTCTACGTCGCATTACTCTGTCTTATTGCATTAAGTTCATGCAGTAGAAAGATCTATTATCAGGAAGCCTACTTATCTGATGAAAATAGTGAATACGCTGATGGCTTAGATGAAAACATAACCGACAATCCTATACAGGATGTCATCATAAAAACAAGCTATTCTGGTGATGCCTTCCAGTATGTTGTATTCGAAATAGACATCGACAACCGATCTTCGGAGGATCTTCTACTCTCTATAGATGACATTACTTTTGCAATGCAAGAAGACAGAGATGGCTATACTTATGATCTTAAGCCCTTAGATAAGTCTCTGATTATAGCTGACCTGAAAAACGAACAACGTAGTGTGAAATCTGAAAGGAAAACACAAAATGTATTGAATGCAGTTGGCGTTGGTGCTTCTCTTCTAAGTATATTCGTTACTCCTGGTGCAGATATAGTTAATACAGCGATTTATGCAACTGATGCTACTGTAGGAGTATTAGAAACCGACAGAGCGTATAGATTAGTAGAGGGTGATATTGATGATCAGATTCTATACATTAGCGAATGGGTATTGGGTGATGAATTGATTAAGGCGGGCGAGAATATTTCCTTCGATCTACTATTTGATCGTAGACTGACAGATGCTCAGGCTACAATGATAATAGATAATAATCAGATACAGTATGATTGCTCATATACGCTCAGAGTTATGGAAGGTAATATGAGATAGTTTATTTTTATAAATCCTAATTGCAAGGGCCTGTCCGAATATTATTATTTATTAGCATTGCGAGCACGTGTAGGATGAGAAGATAACCCGTCTGAGTTTCGGACGCTCTGAGTTTGGGTTATTTTTTGTTCTGACGATGCTGTATTGACTTTATTCTTATGTGATAAGATAGTACATGACCATAGGAAAAATAAAATTCGTAATTTCATAGTTTATGTTTGTCTGAGTCTAATATAAGGTCATCAGAAATAATTAGTAACAAAGAGTAGATTAAATGAGACGACACGATAATATCCACGTCTCAATGTAAATAGCACATTATGAATAGACTTGTACGACAATTACTTTTCATGTTTGGTCCTCTAATATTGAGGCAGGTAACGAAGGCATGGAAAAACAAAGATCGCAAGCAACAATGGAATACCCCAGACAATCAGCAGCAGCAACTACCTAGAAGAGAAAGAGCAAGAAGAAATCGACCTGCAGAGGTCATAGAAGTAGAACCTAAGCTATCTGATGAAGAGAAAAACTTCAAGCTGGAAGAGGATGACATCATGTTAGACAAGGACGACCTTAAGTACACCAAATCTTCTAAGGTAGATCAGATCATAGAAGAAGAAAACCTACTGGATACAGAAGGTGATAAGTACTTCGAGTAATTTGGAAGAATATCCTATTTTGAAGCTCACCCCAGAAGAACATCTACTTAAGATAGATCGAACAGCTCATTATTACACATTGGGTCATGATATAAATGAAGCTTCATATATCTGGATACTCATCCACGGGTACGGACAACTGGCTTCTCGCATGATCAGAAAGTTTGACCACGTAGACTTAACAAAGCATTATTTTATGGCACCAGAAGCGATATCCAAACATTATGTCAAGCGTACCCCTAATATCGTCGGTGCCACATGGATGACCAAGGAGCATCGATTAGATGAGATAGATGACTACCTAAGCTACCTCAATCAACTCATAGATCCAATCTTCGCCAACTTATCAGAAAGCCAAACAATTAACATATTAGGTTTCTCACAAGGCACTTCGACGATGTGGCGATGGATAGCTGCAAGAAAACCACCACTGTCCTGTATAATTAATTGGGCAGGAGAGTTTCCGCCAGAGTTAGATTATAATAATATGTCTCCTTATCTAAAGGCCATTCCCCACAAATATTTCTGCGTCGGCAACAATGATGAATACCTAAGCCAAGAACACAAAGACAAACTCCAATTCTTTGTCAAGGAGAATAGCATGGACTTTAAGTTTAAGTTTTTTGAAGGGACGCATGTTGTGGATCAAGAAACTTTCGGGGAGATATTAAGGGAGATTGAGTGAGTGAAATACTTCAATAACACCTCCATTGAAGTGAAGCCAAATTATTTTATTTTATATTTTTTTAGCTGCTGCTCAGATATGATAATAAACAAATTATAACAGGTTTATCTTTTGTTAGTTAAGGATGTTCAGATGTAAGCCAATCTGCTTACACTCAGTTTATTACAATATTGTAGAATACATCAATACTCAGTAATTGGCTAAATTCAGCCAATAAGGAGGCACGTGCTTATCAGATTTGTCATGATTTTTGTAAAAATCCTGCCAAATCCCCACATCAAATGGTACATTGGTTAAAAACTCTGACTTATGGAAAAGGATAGATAAAATGTTATACTTTCATAATATTAACCTTCAATGGGTTAAAGCTCATGAGGGTAACCTAAACAATGAACGTGCTGACATACTCGCCAAATTAGGAGCTAACAGTATTGATCCATTGATTGATCATGTCTATGAAAGCTTCAAACGAACAAGATTTCGTATCAATAAAACCGTATGATTTCGCAAATTTGAATCACTATTGATATTCAGTAGTTTATACATTAATTAAGAATTAAATATGATTATTTTTCTTGTGTTAATTTAATCACATGATTTTTTTGATACAAAAAATACTATCTATTTTTTTTTCTAAAAAGAGCTTAGAATTTAGTTTAATTTTAACAGATTTGAATTTATGAGATACCGTTCTGATTAGGTCTTATTGTTTCTGAAAAAGAAGTTATTTCATTTATTTTTCACTAAATGGAACAAAAATTGCACTATTTTCAATTAGTATGTTATCATATATAATATATTTTTAATACATTACATTAATATATTGCATATATAAATATGTGAATAGAACATAAAGAACATGACTCTTCCTATTACTTTTTACTGTACCTTTGCATCCCCATTTAATATTACGTAATGAATCTATATACTTTTATAAGTTTACTAAAAGACGAAATCTTTACTGATAAAGAACTTCGTAAGTTAATTGGAAATAAAAGTGTTAGACATATCGTTTCATCACCTATAAGTCTGCATGTTGTTCAAGAGTATGATTTTGATATTAGTCAAAGTATTCTAATTGAAGGTAATCTTAATCGTATTAACGCTATGATTGAGAAAGGAGATGCATATTTTCTACAATATAAAAAGCAATCTCTTGCAGACATATTTTCTTATGAAGGACATAATAAGAAGAATGTAGATCCTATATTAGATGTAAGAATGAGTTCAAGTTTTTTTTAAAAACCATTTAGATTGAACTACACTAACATTAAACCTACAAGATTCGATGTTGGTAAATAATAATTCTATTTCATTATTTTCTTCAATATTGCAGTCTATATAGTTATAGAGATTTGTTCTAAATCTATTTAGTATTCTATCAGCATTTTTTTGAAGAATCAATTTTGAGTTGTCATCTTCAAAGTCTGATTTAGTATTCCTTATTCCCGTTATATAATTTCCTGGCATAGCCAATGTTACATTTGAAATGAGTCCAAGTTTTGTGATTTTTTTAATTAGATCAATAATTAAAGCATTATCAATAACATTCATATTAAATAACAGTTCACCAGCGTTTTTATCTTTGGGCACTAATGTAAGCTCTATTGAAGAAGTTTGGATTATTTTATAAATATTAAAATATTTTGTGATGAGATGGGGCTTGTTTTCTAATTTGGAATCATTTTTAAATACTTTAAAATTAAAGTACTCAGTAGTTTCAATGTGTTCATAATTGTTAGAAACATTATTTACCTTATTTTTGAAAGGAATACTCTCTCTCTTAAATTGGACTTGTCCCGTTTTGATATATGATTCGGAAGGCGTAGGCATTCCACTTTCTGTTATAATAAAACCCTTTGAAGATGAATATTCAACTTCATAATATTGTAATTCGAATCTTTCATTTTTTCTATCAATTTTAAATACTCCAAAACCGTTACAAGGGAATATACTTCCTACATCTTCTTCTTTATTATTGTAGTGGTGAATTAACATAGGTGCTCTAAAGTGCATAAGATTTAGAGAATAAAGGTATTCTACACGGTTTACTTTTGTAGGGTGTACATGTCCTGTTAATAGAACAGATGATTTTCTGAGAATTTTTGTTAGTACAGTACCTTCTTGTTGTAGATTTGCTTTGTATGAGTGAATTTCCTCAGGATCAAGCCAATCAAGAGGGTGATGCATGAAAGTTATTTTAAGATAGTCATTATACTTTTCATTATCTAACAATGATAATATATCAGTAACAATAGCTTTAGATTTTTGAGTTCGAAATCCAGTAATAAGAGAGCCTGCTTCTTGACTGTTTTCTATAAGAGTAATAATTTCCTTAGAATCCATATCCTTTTTGAAAGTCTCAATGAATTTGCCAAGACTTCTTCCTCTACAGTACCAAGCTGTATTAACAATTATAAATATAGACTTTGACGAATCATCAACTACATAACCCTCTAAACCGGTGTCTCTATATCGATCAGAAACTTTAATACTATCTGAATTTTCTAAACAGAATAATGAATTTGACTGGTTCTTCTTATAGGATAAGTTATTAGTATAATAATAGAATAGTTTATCAAAATCAACTTTAGTATTGGGTAAATCTTCGTTGAAATATTTGTTCCTATCTTTAAAGAAATTATTAAGGTCTTTACTTATGAAATGGTAGTTTGAAATAAAATTTTGCCAAGAGATATCATGATTACCAGGGCACCAAATAAATTTAAAACAATCTTTATAGTTTTCTGGAACCATTTGAATTAGCAACTCTTTAATATATTCATATTGAGAATCTTCGGAACTAAAAGAAATATCCCCACTAACTAAGACATAAGTTATTTTTGAGGTATCTATGCTTAATTCTTCAATTTTTAACTTAAAGCAGTTGGAAAATTCTACTAACAGATTATCAGTAGTACTTTCTCCTTTTGATTTAGCCTGGATATGTATATCTGAAAGCCAAATAATATGATCGATATGCGGCAATGATTTAGCGTTGTTAAATATTATATTTTCCATTTAATTTGTTTTTTCCAATAAATATTCAAGCTTCCATCTAAGGGATATATCCCAAAGAATTCTAATTATATCTTTTTTAATTGTAAAGTATTTTTCAAGATATTTTTGATCACATAAAAATGTACCTCCTTGTGGATCTAACATATAGAATGTGTTTCGATCTTTCCCAAACTTTATGAAAGATTTCATTGGTTGACCCGTATCTAAATTTCTTCTTAAAATTGAAATTTCTGATTTCTGTTCAACTTTCAATTTCCATAAGTAATAAAAAATAAAAAACTCTAAAGTATTTCTCAAAGAAAAGCTTGATCCCTTTAGTTTGCTATACATTTTTATTAATGAACCTTGACACTCACCTTCACAAAAGGATACTAAGCTAGAAAATTTCAAAATCCTATTAGTTGCGCTGAAAGGAAGCCTCAATATATCTAAACCATTCGTCTTTGCTAAATCTACAAAATGTGGAATATTTATTTCTTCATTAATAAGCCCACATTCAGTAAATATCTCGTTTTTAATCATTATGATTTTCTCATGAGATAATTCTTCTTTGATCGCTTTTTGAATGTTATTATAATATCTGTCCCAATAAAAAAACAATTCAGGAATAGGACATTCGTAATCCTCAGTATAGCCAGCAATTATTTTAACTGCAATAAACCTAATTATTTCATGTTTAAAATTTTCTTCATTGACAAAGCCATCAGCATTATAGAGTTGAGTATTCTGAACATTAAAACTCCAAAGCCAAAAAGCATATAGTTCAAAATTCCAGTTATATGTTACTAATAACCGAATTGAATCATTTAAAATATTATACCTATCAAGGCTCGAATCGCTTAATTTATTAGAAGTCCTACCAGAAATGTTCTTTTCAATATTATCACTAAATTGCTCAATGTGAATTGATTTAATTAAGGTAGATCCATTTGAAGAATATCCCGTATTCTTAATATAAAAATTAAACAATTCTTTGTGTAAGCTTACTAATAATAATTCTGGCGCTGTAATATCATGAATATGAAAATTCACACTGTTGTCATTTGAAACAGTATTATTCAAATTTATATTAACTAAAAACCTCGGTAAGCGTGTTGACCTTGGTTCTTTATTAAAATAATCTCTTGTTAAGATATGTAAACAAGAATTGTATGCACTTACGAGTTGAATTAGTGAGGCATTATACTGAATGCTTAAATCATGAATATCTTCAAATAAATAAGTGTTAAATGCACGATCTCTATATGCATTATCAAATACTTCTATATAGTGTAACAAAATTCTTTCGATATCAATTAGTTGAACTATGTTTTCAAGATCATCAAAAATAGAATGAGATAATCTATTCAACCAAGGTATAAATTCAATATAGAATTCGAATAATACATTGTCTGTAAGTCCAGAGTTTGCGATCGAAAAACACTTTTTTATTTTTTCTCTTATATGTCGAGATACTTTTAAACTTTTAAGTTTTATATCAATTTTAGTTATACTCTCAGGCTTGTAAGTTAACTGCTCTAACTTTGAAGTAAAATCCAATATTTCGATGGTCGTTTCTAATTTCTTATTGTATGCCTTTTTGGTACCTATATACTTTCTGTAATCAATTAAAACATTAGTTCTAATTTGTTTAGTAATCCTGGATAGATTTGAATCTGAATTCCTTAAGGCTTTAAAAATTGTTTTATTCGTTTTAATGGTCGAATTCTTCTCGTAAACAAGAAAGTCCATTTTGCCATTTAAATAATCGATTTTTTGACTGAACATTTTTAAATCCTTAATTCCAAATGCGAAGTCAACTTCGTGACCACTTTTTACCTTCCATTCTACAAGTGTATTTAAATTGTAACCATCAGGAATTTTATCATCCTTTAGCTTACTATATTCAACGCCGAAGCTTGAAGAGGATTCTATAAAAATATGTGCATTTGAAACTAGCTTACGATTATAGTAGTTTGTATAAAGACAATTATAATTGTCCGTTTCAAATTCGGGCCATATATCAATTAGTCTTAATTGTCTTATTTTTAGAATCTTATCAAATATAACGTTATGATTTGCTCCAAATATTGTCATTGAAATATCGAACCAAGAATTCGATTTCGTCAATAAATAATGACTATTCTTTGTATTTAGTATTTGATCAATTTTTTTATATAACCTGTTAAACAACTCTAACCCTAATCCAATTTTAAGACCTTTATTAACAGCTAGGTTCGATATAATCGTAAAGTCATAATTGCCGATTAATAGAATATTGTCTTTGGTTACATTTGTATTATGATCAGATGAAGAAAATGAACTTATCTCTGAAAAATATTCTTGTAAATTAAATTCCTTATCAATCTTTATTATTTCTCCAGTTTGAATTTGATAATTGGTATTTAAATAAGAATGTTCACTATACTCTGTAAACAACCTCTGTGCAATTTTCTCAGATTGAGTAATGCAAATTATTGCAGCGTCATAATTGCTAAATAGATGATATACTAATGGTCGTAGTAAATACGTTGTATTTGTTCCATTATTAGTTGTCTTCAAATAATTTTTTCTGTATTCAGAATAATATTTAGCAACAAGTTTCTCGAAGTTAATTCTATTATCAGTGGGGTACTTTGTCAGTGTAATGGTTATGTTTTCACCTTCCATAAAACTAATAAGGATTTAAAATTATTAAAGATCTAAAATACAGTCTTTAGCTCAGATTTTTGACTACTTGTATAGCGATTAGGTAAATGAAGCGTGATCATCATAAATTTTACTAAGTATATTGTCACAAATCTAATACTGGTGTTAGATTCAACATTTTGCAGTACAATTATCCTATTTTCATCTAACCATTGATATATTTCTAAAACATTGATCTAATGTATGATATCTGTAAATACTCAAAATAAAGATTGGCAAGCCACTTATTTAAATATTTTGCCAAATCATTGCATAATCTCATCCAAAGTGTACCGTTAAATCTCATGGAAAGTGTACCAGTAATTATTATGTAAAGTGTACCACTTTAAATAAGGGTAATGATTCTTAATTTCTTCGCATAAAAATGCCGAAGAATGAGTAACACAAGAATCATCGATATGCAAAAAAAGCAAATAATAAGACTCTACGATTTAGGCACTCACAGCGAAGTATATCTCGTCAGTTAGGGATACATCGTAAGACAGTAAGAGACTATATCAATCGTTTTAAACCCAGCAAGAGCACTGTTGAAGAGTTAATTGACCCAAGCTCAGACCTAAGAGTCCCTCTGGATCTTTCACCTCCGCCCAAAGAGCCTGATAAGCGATATAAGTTCTTCCATAGCTTTTACGACTGTAAAGTGATATGTATTTGTGCATAAAGTCCTTAAAGATGGTTGTATAGATGAAATTCTTAATAATTAAATAAGTAGAATCGGTAGGCGTGATAGAGTTGGTGTCATTTTTATTGACTTATTCATAACTTATGAATTGAGTCTTCCAGGTACTTATTTGTTGGGGATGTATCTTGAATTTATTAGCTAACTCTTGGTTAGTCATTCTCTCCTTTAGAGCCTCTAAAACAACTTTTGCTTTAAACTTAGCAGTTAATTTTCTTCT